>JAEIGA010000056.1_pt1 | contig 140478 bp, 156 predicted proteins | sample 9270691 | NCBI WGS metagenome assembly JAEIGA01 (sample SAMN17057246, study PRJNA624740) | gut metagenome | biome: biome; isolation source: fecal sample | host: Bos grunniens | place: China: Xizang | collected 2019 | reverse complement strand
TAAAGTAATCCATAAGATTACGAACCACACCGGTTAAATTACCGATGACTCCCGGGATACTACCTAAAAAGATTGAGCCAATAACCATTAGCCCAATCTGAAGGGTTTGACCCAGTAATACCTGTTTTCGTGTTTTTAATAACCCCAAACTTACCATGATAAGCGAGGCAATAAACATCATAACATTACCAATAATAATCAACGCTCTTCCTCCAATAACATATCCGGATATTGCTCGCTGATAATCTCATCGCAATATACCACTTTGTGATACGGAAAAGACTCAGCAACCATTTGTTGTGCTTCCTCATCCGGTACGTACGAACAAATCGCAAAACAACACTCCGGGTCTAAATTTAATTCCGGTAACGTATACCGAATAAAATTCTGAATTGTATCATCGAAATACACGGCGTTCGAATGCTGCATACGCCACTCTGATGGAATGCCTGCATCAACGCCAATATATGCATTATTGCTCTCAAAATACACACCTTGTACACCATGATTGCATCCAAGGTCCAAGATTACAAAATGCTCCGGTACAGGCAAGGATGCATACTCATCCAAAAAGCCAAGAAAATCAATGCCGAGCTCAAACTCTGGATATTTTGCAATGCGACGAAGTTCGTCGGAATGTTCTTGGAAAATACGTCGACATTCATTTAAATACCAATCTTCGTGTGACATATTATTCCTCCGTCAAAAGCTTATATAGACGAGCATCATCGTTTGGACCTAACTTCCACATCTCGTCTTCATCCCACTTATCCATACTGTCATATAGCGTCAAAAATCTCTCCGCGGCAAACGCGTTATCAGAATCCGCGCCATACACCACAACTACAATATCTTGAAAACTTGTCACTTCCACATTGAGCATGTCTTGCAAAACCGACGTGATGTCGACAATGCGTTGATATGTGCCTTCGAAAAACATTTCCACACAAAGCTTGTCGCCTGCGTCGACATTGTCCTGCAAAATGTAGTACTTAAATAAATTATAGTACACATCACATAACAGCTCGTCAACCCACTTGCATAATAATTCCTTTGTAGTGGTCGCACTGATTACGCTATCGTGTAGTATGTGAGTATCAACCATTTTCTTTTCACTCATAAAGACCTCCAAAAATATGCGCAAAATGCGTGTTTTGTGTTGATTTTTCCTATTTTAAGAATGACAGAGTATTGCCTTTATGTCAATGTGCACAAGCGACCAAGACAATGTCATAATTAATATAAAGAAACATGGAGGTATAGACCCATGGAAATTACGAAAATCACCTTGCTCACAAGTTCTGAGCAGGCTCAATATAATAAGTATATTCCTAAAATTGACGAAGTATGGTGGCTAAAATCAGAGGGCTGTGACCATACTGTACAAATTGCCCACAATGGTATTACAACAGCCATCCGACCCAGCTTGAAACGCTACGTGCGTCCTGTACTACACCTTAAAGGTGTCACTGCCAGTCCCGGCGACGAATTAACAATATTCGCATACAAGTGGACAGTACTCAGCAATGATAATTACATTATCGCCATTTGTAATACTCCTGTTACCTATCGTTCTTTTGACGATGAAGACAGAAATTGGCAACACTCTGATTTACGTAACTGGTTACATCGCTGGTTGCGCAAAAGACAGAAAACAAATAACTGTCGTGTACACAAAAGGTATAAATGCATGAACACCTTTGGAATGAGATGCACTGAGAGCAAATTTATTATGGAATTTATCCTGCCGCTTTGTGTGGCATTAATCTCATCAGGGATTATCTGTCCCCTCTCTTTCCTTACGAAATATCAAGTTCCGGTTTTTGTGACCAATACACTCCTTGCAATTACCGCCGCGGTATGTGTCATGGAAATCTTGTACCTTTGTTTCATTTTGATGAGTCCCCACAAAGATACATCGTTGATGTTAGGCGGCTTAATTATCGGTACCGTACTTGCGATACATTGTGCACAATGGCTACCATCTTTCCCTGCGCTGATTTTTACCGGCGCAATTATAGCCATTAATTGTATTTGTGCACGATATCTTCGCATGATTAAATATTACTCTTAAGGAGGTAAGACTATGAAAAAACTATTCGCAATTTTTCTCGTTCTCACTATGATGTTTACGTTGGTTGCATGTAGCGGAGCCGGCGACAGCGCAGGAGTCTTGAATGGCAAGCCCGGTGGCTGGTACGGCGATGAGGGTCTCAAAGACGCCCCCGCGATGGATGCACCTATGGGAGATGACGTTTTGGATGCCATGCCCGAGGAAGGCGAAATCGACGGTATCGAGCCAGACTCCGGCAGCAACAACCACATCCAGTCCGGTCTGCTCACCGCCGGTGAATGGAGCGACGTAAAGAACCAAGATTTCTGGACCGCTCTGTTGAACCGAGAAGAGTGGAGTAACCTTGCAACTAATCGCAATCTTCGCGCGACTCAAATCGTAACTGTTAAAGTCGTCGACGAGGAAGGAAATCCCTGTTTCAATGCACCTGTTGAGCTGCACAACAACGATGGTAAGGTATATGCAGCAAAAACCAATGTCAACGGTATTGCGTACCTCTTCCATGGACTCAATGGAAAGAGTGATAATGTAACCGGAGTCAAAGTCAATGATAAGTTTACAAATCTTGACGGCAATAAAGAAATTACTGTTGTGTACGAGAACGGTACACAAGCAGTAGAAAAGCTCGATTTGATGCTCATGGTTGATACAACCGGCTCTATGGGCGATGAGCTTAGATACCTGCAGCAAGAGTTGAAGAGTATGATTGAACGTGTTGTTGACGCCGACAAAACGTTATCCATTCGCATCAGTGTGAATTTCTATCGCGATGAGGGTGATGAATACGTTGTCCGCACATTCGAGTTTACCAACGACGTCAATACCGCAATTAACCAGTTGGAAGCGCAAAGGTCAGATGGAGGCGGAGATTATCCCGAGGCTGTACACAAGGCGCTTGATAGCATCGTCAACCACGAATGGAGAGAAGATGCCGTACAGATGTGCTTCTTTGTGTTAGATGCTCCTCCCCATACAGAACAGGAGATTCAAAGCATTAATTCTGCTATGACAAACACTGTGAAGACAATGGCAGCGCAAGGCATTCGATTGATTCCGATTGCATCTTCCGGCGTCAATACCGAAACAGAATTCCTTTTGAGAAGCTGGGCAGCAATGACCGGTGGAACTTACACTTTCCTCACAGACCACTCTGGTATCGGCGGAGACCACCTCGAACCTACCGTAGGTGAGTACGAAGTGGAGAAACTGAATAACTTAATGGTGCGTTTAATTCGCGAATATTGCAATCTCGTTCAGGAATAACACACAGGCGGCTTAGAATCAACGCTAAGCCGCCTATTTTTGTCTGTGAGGCGCGCAAATGTCTCAGGAGTACGAGTGTGCCCCTAAATATTGTCGCGCCTTACAGCCCATTTTATAGCCTCTCAGAGGCATATATGTCTATATTATCATAGATAAGGAGGAAATATGAATTTGAACGATAATCAGCAGGAGAACATGACATGGGAACAGACACTCGCGCGTCACAACCAAATCATGTCCGATTTTAACAAGCAGCGTGAGTTGGAAGAAACACTCAAAAAGAATCATTTATCCCAAGCAGATATAAAACTGAATCAGGATAAAATACTGGAAGCTATCCGCTTTCATTTCGAAAATAGCGCACTCATCCAGTTTCTTATTACGTTATTTGGTGTTGTGCTCCTGTTCGCAGGAATGTTGATTTTATATCACCTGCCGTTTATACAATCTGATGCTGTGTTCACGGTAGCTGTGATTGTATGGATGATATTGAGTGTCATTGCAGCGACAAAACTACAAGAATTGCTTGCGATACGCAAGATGCAAAATCGTCAATATCACTTGGACAGATTGAATCAGACCACTATCGTATATCCTGTCACTATTATTCGAGCATACAAAGCTTTTACCCTTAATAAGCATTATTCTTCAAACCACTGTCGCGTCTCGTTTATGACCCGTCATGGGTCGCAAGCATATGCAGATGTATCCTATGAGGTTTACCAGTGGTTCAAGAATAAAAAGAATGACCAAACTGCATATGTCGCAGAAGCAACAATTGGCGATGACGAGCGTCTTTACGTAGCAATCCCTGCTTCCTTCTTTATCAACGAAATGAACGCACCTATTATGAACGCAAATTTGACCCTCTCCCAGTGAGAGGGTTTTCTTGTGTACAAAATTGTCGCATAAAGTATACACAATCTCCGACAGAGATGACGGCGCGTCGGAGCCTTACTATAAAAGCAAGCAGTCTTTTCCTTGGAAAGTCTTGACAAATGAACAGTTTTGTGCTATAATAAAGTATCAAATATCTTTGACAAGGAGACGCGTCATGTTTAACAACACTAAATTAATTGAAATGTTTTGCGAAATCGCAAGCTTTACTGACACATATAGCGGTGTTACTGTTGATACCGGTGCTAAGAAGGAAATGGTACATTCCGTTTCTGCCAGATGTCAACAGCTCGTAAAAGTACTTATGGAGAACGAGTCCACACAATTCCTGGTGGCGCCCGTATTAGAGCACTATTTCAACATCATCCGCCCGGCAATTATGATTCCTTTTGATGAGCTCTTGGAAAACAATACAGATAAGCTTGATTTGTGTACAGAATTCCATAAACTCCTCAAAACACATCCCGTACGAAAGCAGTGGACACATGCCGCGGAGAATTTCAGAGCAATTGCTGAATCTGCGGGTTATACCTTCGAAAAGTCCGATTACAAAGACCTTGCAACGATTGCCCCTATCATTGCCAATGCCATTACTTCTCTCGAAGGATACAAGGGCAAGCGGCGCTACAAGGTTCGTTCCGGCGCGCGCTCCGGCAATGCTCCTGTACTGATGGACAACGTGTCTATTTTTCCGTCCGTAGCAATGGCAGTTGAAACCCTGGAAAGGTACGCTCCTCAGGCATTCATCGGGTTCTTTGGTGTACAGGAAACATATAAAGACACAAACCATAATTTCGACGAGTGGTTGTTTGGTTACAGCAGTCGCAAGAAGAATATCATGTCTCATGAGAAGCTCTCAGAAGACACGTATAACAATACCACTGATATTAATTCCCGCACCATTTACTGCATCATTCGTGATGGCGACAATATCTGGTTGGTAAAGCCTCCGCTGAATCAGTCCGGCATGGAGTGCATGAATGGCAAAGCAACCTTTATCAACTTCTACGGACAAAGAGCCAGCTACGCTCCCCTTCAGATTTTCTGGGATGAGGCGCCGGCATGTATTGAGAGTACTGCAATAGTACCTTATAAACAGCGCACGTGGTCCCTTAGAGAAATCATGGATGAGGACCAGAAAGTATGGCTGCCCATCTACTTTGCAACCATCAAATCTTTCTTTTTTGGAGAAGAAGAGCCGGAGAGCCTCGCAGGCGTCATCAATGGCGAAACCTGTATTGAGCTTAAACTCACCGATGGAGTACAGCAGAATCTTCCTGCTCTTGTGCACGAAGTGATTACTCTACCTACCCCCGAGGAGTTGTTTAGTCATGACACGCCCATTGATAGAAATTATATGGGAGCAATGGACGACAAGTCCTATGTAAGTATCAGATACAGAAACGCACTGGAAATGATTCGATGGCTGGGTATCACACCTGACGACATTAAAGATGCACCGTTCGAATTCAAGGGACTAATGTCCACTCAGGAAGCTAAGGCTGAAATGGAACGTCAGATGGTCCAAGCCTACTATAAGGTAATTGCACAAAGACTGAGTGAGGTGTGGGATATTACAGCATATAAGGCACAAGAAGAATATCATACATGGGTATACAGAAACGTGGATAATATTATTGCTCGTGCGTTAAATGGTGAAATTTCTTACAAATTCTACGAAGACAAGGTGCCGCTGTTCAATGATGATGGTACTCCTAAGATGCGACCCGTAGGATTCAATGGTAAGAAAGTCCAAGAGTACCTGCGCACAGACAACGATGATGGCAAACAGTTAAAGCTGTGGGGAGAATATCCGAGACACGAATATCGTGACTGGTTCCCGGCAAGCTTAATCGATAAGCATCCTCCCACGACTTTCCATGTAAAGCCGAAATGTGCCGAAGACATCGCTCAGCTGTTACAGTGCACTGTTGAAGAACTGCCTGATGGTATCCGTTACATGGACAAAGTCATCGCGTACCAGGATAAGTACTATCGTAATGATGTGCATCCTGGTTTCAACGGAAATATCACACTGATTTTCTCTAAGCCCGAGGCAAAGAAACGTGGCTTATTGAAAAAATGAGAAATCCCCACCTTCGGGTGGGGATACTTCGAAAGGAGTTACAATGAGTCCCGAACAAATCAAATCACTTCGAGATAAAACCGGTTGCACTCTTAAAATGTGCAGAGATGCATGGATATATGCAGAAGAACGCCAGGGTGACGAAAATATGGCACTCGCATATTGCAGAGCAAAAACCTTGGCAGTTAAAACACACTGCACTTTTGATGAAAGAGTACAAAAATTCATGGAGGCAAAACATGAGTAAAGAAAGCAAGGTTACACAAAACCGCAAGAAGGCAAAGAAGGGAAATAAGCGCTATTGGAGCAAGCACAAACTTTCAAGGCGCGAAACCAACTTCCGTATTTGGTTGGAAGATACCCAACACGTGCACTATGGCTGGTACCGTACACTGCCGCCGAAGAGACGTTCCGAATTTCGTCAGAAATGGTACGACGAGCTTGAAACAACCGGAAAATCCCCGCTGGCGAAACTACCCAAGAAGTATCGCTAAAGTGACGCACTGTCATTCTTTAAGAAAAGAATAAGGAGTATATGATGGAAAATCATTCTTTAACATCGAATATCTATTTTTTAGCACGTAAAAAGACAGAGTTTTTAACCGTCGACGTGCAGGGTGAAACACACTTATTGTTCGCCGAAAACAAACGCGACATGGCTGCCTTCTTAAAGCGCCGCAAAATGAAAGAATACGAAGTGTACGAGTTGCACAAAGCAGTTGTCATTGACATTGTCATGCGCAACAAGCTGTCTGCTGCCAGCATGTTAAAAGGTAAATCTAACGATGACGTTACGATTTATCCCCGAGACGCCTTGTCTCGTCAAAAAATCGATTTCTTGGATTATGCGTTACGTAAAAATAAAGTGTTATACACCATTGAACGCATCAATGAAAACGATAAGCGTTTTTATATCACCAGTAGCAGGAAAGACTTGATACTGTTCTTATCGCTCCGCGATGTGAAGCAGTTTGCTAAAACCATGGACAAGAAGTGTAAAATTGCAGCATTGAACGCAGCAGTTATTGAGTCGACAATGAAAAACGTCAGTGGGCTTTGGATTATGGATAAGAACGAAATTATCCTATATCAAAGCATTAATTGGCAAGCTGAGGCGATTACCCGAAAAATTGCAAAGGAGATGCAAAATGGAAAAAACCGTAAACGTTAACATCAATATACATGCAGCGCGCGAAATGTTAATCCTTGCCGGATTCTCACAGGCGTGGCATGCATCAGATGAAGAAATCTTTCGCCTGGTGCTGAATCGGATATCTTGTTATGGCACTACTTGCACCATCATCGAGGATGAACGCAAAAGCGAGACCTCACAGCAATCTTCCAACACGCGTTTGATGGACTCTAATTTTCGAGACCCCATGGCACCAGGAGGAGGTAACAAATGAGTGCACTCTCCGCTGTCGCATCTCGCATTCTGCTTAAAATGCAGCAAAACGAAATCACGGAATATCATATTTACAAAAATATCGCAAAACGTCTGCAACGAAAGGACCCGGCAAATGCCGAAATCCTGCAGAACATTGCGAATGAAGAATTGAAGCATGCCCAGATTTGGCGTACATACACACACAAGCCGCTTAAGCCAAAGCGGCTGAAAGTAGCCTGGTACACAATCCTTGCAACTGTACTCGGTTATACGTTCGCATTAAAATTAATGGAGCGTGGAGAGTCCAGTGCGCAACAGGAATACGCGTTGCTCGAAGCAGAAGTTCCGGAAAGTGCATCTATCCGGAAAGATGAAGAAGAGCATGAAACCGCACTACTCGGAATGCTACAGGAAGAAAGGTTGCAGTATGTAGGTTCAATGGTACTTGGCATGAATGATGCCTTGGTAGAATTAACCGGGTCATTAGCCGGCTTTACTTTTGCGCTACAGGATACCCGGTTAATTGCTTTATCCGGCTTAATCATTGGTATCTCAGCTACGTTATCTATGGCATCCAGCGAGTTTCTTGCAGCAAGAAGCGAGGGAAGAACCGACGCCTTCAAATCGTGCTGTTACACCGGCGTAGCATACCTGGTAACGGTAGCTCTGCTCATCTTGCCATACTTACTTCTCGGGACGTCGCAGTATCTTCTCGCATTAGGTTGCATGCTTGGTATCGTGCTCTGTATTATTGCAGCCTTTACTTTCTATATATCCGTAGCAAAAGACGAGAAGTTTACCCCGCACTTTATTACCATGGCGTGTATCAGTTGCGGTGTTGCTGTCATTAGCTTTGTGGTTGGTGTACTTGCTAAGGGTTTATTCGGAATTGAAGTATGAGTAGTTACCCAGTGATATCCAGCAAAACGAAATCTCACAGAATCGGCGTAAGCAATAGGGCGTAAGCAACAAAACGGCGTAAGCAAAGGGCCCTGCGGGATACGCTCTGCCACCTATGACGGACTTTTATCTGTCACCACAGTGATACCCAACCTTCTGATATCCATCAGAACCGTCTATTTTATACATGAGACCTCACAGAAATGTGGGGTTTTATTTTTATATCAGGGAAGTATGAGTTGTTGAATTTTCGATATCTCGCTATATGAAACCCAACTCGCTCGATATATTATATAAATAATATCCTGCTCATTGATATCTAACTCTTTGAACACTTACATTTATGATTTGTCGCTTATCTATATGTTACAGAATCGTGAACTTGCTATCATAAATAAAAGGCGGTGCGCTGCTTTTCAAGAAAATCACCACACCTAATATATATGTAACTCTTTGATATCCATCATTTACGTTGTATTACAGAAATTATCGTCACATATTAATATATTACCTTGTTGTATTGTGTACATATGTTACATTTGACATATTTTACTGCAATTATGTTATATTCAACATATTTACTGTACTACAATTCTGATGTGTTATACACAACCTGCTATTTTATTACATCACAATATTGATTTACAAATACCTATAAATTCACCAACGCCTTTATTATTTACATCACAAATTAGATGCATATCACGTACCGCCAATGTTTTTATATATCACAAATTAGATGTATTAATTCACTCGAGTGTATTTTTATATTATCACAAATTTGATGTATATATTATTAATACATTCCCATGAGAAACTGTCTTAATTTAGAAAAGTACCTAAGGAGGTTTTGATATGAAGTGCAAAATTTGCAACACCTCGTTTGACGGCAGTTTATGCCCCATTTGTGGCAATTTATCACTATATGGTAATCCCACCAAAACAATGAGTCGCGATGATAAGCAGGCTCGCTGGAGAAAAATCCTGAAATACGACCGCATGTTATCCAAGAACATGACCGGCGGTATCATTTGCGCTCTCTTAGCAGGATTATGTGCACTTTTTATGGACGCCATGGTGTTCGGTTGGGCATGGCTGATGTTCTACGGTCTCTTTATGCCGTTTCGCGTTGTGCGTTCATATGCTCCACGTAACCTTGTCACCAATATCCTTGCTGTTGTTGCCGGACTTGCCGGTTGGGCATGCGGTGGTGTGTGCGGTGCGCTCTATACGTACATTTATGAAGTCCCGTACGTAGGCTCGTGGATTGTGACATTAATCAACCTTGCCATTCTGATTGTACCATACGTTCTTTTGACACAGCGTCGTAATACTATAAAGAACGAGATGCGCGAGATTATTGTTGTACAAGAAGATTGGGATGACTTTACATGTGAATTGGTCAATGAACACGCTGAGGAAATGAATGAGAGCGCAAGAAAAGGTAAAGGGTTTGAGGCACGCGACCGTTACGTGCGTCCTGATTTTTTAGAACAAGTGATGACACGCTACCAAAGTAACCTATCCAAAACGACAACCAAGGAGAACGAAGAATGAAGCGAGTTCGAAATATAATGCTGCTGATTATGTTAATCCTGTCTCACGCCGGATGTATCGTGGTAGCAGCACAATACCAACACATGGTATGCGGCATTCAACACCAAGGCTTTTCAGCGCCGGCAGAAGTGGCATTTTTATATGCTATTCCATTCACCTCCGGCATCTTTGTGTGTGGACTTATCGCACTTGTGTGCCATATCTTTGCCAAAGCTAAGGAAGTAGGCGCAACAACGTTGCGTTCCGTTACTTGCCCACTATGCCATTTAACCTTTAACGCCGATGAACCCAGCGAGGAGAAAGCCATTATTATGTGTCCTCGATGTGACAGACCCATCACTATACATAAGGAACAATAAAATGCAAAAACAACTCGTATGCCCATCGTGCTCATCTTTGCAAGAATATAATGATGAGCACCTTCCGAATAATGCCCTATATGAAGTGACATGCCATGTGTGTCATACTCGTATTAAACGCAAGAAAATTCCGCTATTTATTGCTGTGCCCACTAACAGCATCGTCTGCGCGCAGTGTCACCAAACAATTCTGTATGACGAAGATTGCCTCCCTGCAAATACGAAATTCGAATTATTGTGCAATGAATGCGGATTCAAAAATATCATCAAATGTACACAGGAGGATAAGAAATGAGAAAATTAATTGCATTATGCCTTGTGTTGTGCACGTTGCTCGGCATGGCAGCCTGTACACAACCAGAATCCCCTAAAACACCCAATCGAATAGACCCGTTTGGTCCATCTGAGGGTACCACTACTCCTCCGGAAGTAGAAGAGCCTTCCGAGACCCCTGATACGTCAGAGATTCCTCAACCTGTTTCATACGCAGAAAAGGCGGAACAGTACTTAGAAGAGAAGTATCAAAAGGAATTCTCCTTGGAGAATGATTATGGACAGTTGATGGAGTTTACCACGCCTGGCGAAGGAAGTAACATTAAAGTTGCAACCCTTGGATATATACGCAAAGATAATACGCTGGATTGGTCTTTGTATACGACCGAATTCGTAGATGATGGATATGTCATCTTCAATCAAGACAAGCTTGTCGACTATTTCGAACAATTTGTGGATGAACAATATGGAGACACTAAGCTTGCTGTTACGTATAGCGCCATTGCTATGCCTTCCGACGTCACCTTAGACACATCCATTGAGGATATCCAAGCAATGACGGATAGAGCATGCTTTACCGTGTACGGATTGGTGCAAAATGAGTTGGAGTATCTTGAGACAATGCGTCAAGCACTCAGTGACTCCGAGCACCCCATTCGTATTGAACTTACCTATCCATACGAAGCGTGGGAATCCTTTGACAGTGCTACTGTGGCAGAAATCATTAAGTACGTTCAAGATTCCGGTATTGTGCACAAGTTCAGCGCAAACCTAAGTTCATGGATGTGCACCGCCCAAGAGTACTTAGAGCAAAAGTATGGCATGCGATTCTATGCCGACCCTGATATGTTTGACAATTTACTTCAAATTGCAGCAGGATACCAAGTATTCTTGTCGCCTGATGCAGAAGGCAAATTCTTGGTTGCTACACAAGAAACACTGAAAAACCTCACAAATGCAAATCCCAAGTGGTTTACCGAGGCTTACGCTGACAACGGTTATTATATTTTACACCAAGAAGAAATCCAGCAGTATTACGAAGAGCTCTTCGGAGATGGGCTTGGTGAGCACAAAATCTTGCTTCTGTTTTCAGATATCTTCCCATCACACATCACCCCGGACATGCCTTTCGAAGAGGCGGTTAAAGCATTGCCCGAAGCAATGAATCATAAAGTAATGTTACTGGCAGAACATATGCCCAGCAAAGAAGTATTGCAGGCAATCGCCGACAAACTCCAAACAGAAGGATTTATGTTAGAGTTGCAAGCCGCAGAAGTACCTGCATTGCTGCAAGCAGCTATCGATGTTATATCCGCAATGGGATTAGAGTTTGATTGGTCCCAGAAAATCAATTAACACACAAACACCCCTCGATTTTCGAGGGGTGTCATGTTTTTCTCACGTAAAACGCCCCAGTGCTTTCACCGGGGCGTATAATTATTTCAGAACACGTACACTCATAACATCGGTTGCTATCACAGCGCGTTCCTGAATTTTAGAATCGCAAAGTGTAATAATAAATTGCAGCACCATCTCCTCCTCTTTGGAAGGGGTAAAGCGTGCATGTGCGCGCGGGTGTTTTGCACAACCTTTTGCCTTTTTAAAATTACCTTCGCGTCTATAACAATCAGCAAGTAAGCGAAGTTCTTCAAAACCGTGACAATCATTTTCGAGCATTTTAATCAGCATCTTGCGATACATTGGCGCATCGGGATGGTTATTAATATCTGTAAACCAGTACAAATCACGCAATGTCTCCTTGCATGGGTTTAGCAGGTACATACTACGATACAGATATTCCTTCTCAGATAATTCATCTTTGTCCAAATATCGCAATACAGGATTGTTATTGAGTTGATACGTATTGGTTAAGACTAATCCAGCATTGCCGCATTTTTCACACACTTCATACTTATAGTCGAAATACGCCAGTTCCCACCCATGCACAAAACCGTCGCTGTACTCGCCAATGACTTGTTCTTCTAAATCTGAAATAGCGTGCACTGGCTGGCGGTGATGGCACCGATTGCAAGTCATGGTTGCCTGAGGCTGGCGTGCTCTGCTCAGCTCACGAAGATTCGGAGCATCTAACCTTTCATGTGGCTTTTTGTGTTCAATCGTCGCAAATCTATCCGTATTGTTTTGCTTACACAGAGTGAGTTCCTCGACGCATCGCTGGTAGAGTTGCTTAGAATACGCCGTTAAAGATGACGGTCGTTTGGGTAGAAAGCATTCTAACTCCAAGGCTTCTTGCATTTTACCATCTAAACGATACAAATGAAGCGTTAAGAGTAACATATCCAACGAGCACTGCTCCGGCTTCGGAAATGTAGCAAGCAAAATGCGACGCCAAGCAATCACATTACGCTCATCGCGTTTGACGCAATAATACCAATATACGTCACGTAATCTTGCGAAGTCATGAGGCTGAAGCTTGTGCATAACCAGCATCATTTTTTCCACCAGTGGTTTCTCAGAATCAATAATAGACATCAAATCCGGCGATTGGGCGTATTCCGCCAAATTGTCGACAGTAATATCTTCTCCAAAATTGTTGCATTCCGGACACCATTCATATTTCGATTCAAAGTATTCCATACCACCGCCGGTATTCCAACCGTCAGTGCATTGAATGCCGCTCATAAAATGAGTATCGGTAATCCCGGGAAGGACGTGTACATCTTTGTGACAATGACCGCATACGCGATGGGTTAAGCCACCGCGATGTACGGCAGGGGTATAAATCAACATAAAATTCCTCCTTGACGCAAATTGAGCGCACCTGGCACTCGTGAAATATTACTTTAATTATGACATTATTATGCAATATTTGTCTACCAAGGCTTATTGAAACACTGTCATAATATAAATACAAATATGCATTAAGAAGGAGGTTATTATGGAATTCTTAATTGCGATTATCGCACTAATCCTTGCTATCTCCGCCAAATCGGAAATCACCAAACTCAAGGAAGAAAATCGTTCACTGCGGCAATTAATTCAGTCACTGCTGCCTAATGCTCCTAAGGAGCCGCCACAGCCGACAGAAACTGTGACGCGTACTCAGCCAGTGCCGTTGCCGCCACCACCCATTCAACCACCGTCTCATACACAACCAAAGCCGTCGCCATCTAAAAACTGGGAGAATGTATTCGGCAAGAACATTATTGGCGTCGTTGCTGTTTTATTGATGTTTATTGGCGTTTTTGCCTTCGGAACGTTAGTCATCACATCCATGTCTAATATCATCAAAGTAATAGGCTCGTTCCTCTTATCAGCCGGCGTATTAATTACAGGTGTGCTTATACACAAGAAGAAACCCAGTACATTTTCGACATGCGTCACCGGGTGTGGAATTGGCATGCTATACATATCAGTATTCCTGACACACCTACATTATCATCTGATTAATGATATCACGACGTTTGTGCTCATTTTCGTATGGGCAACAGCTGTCGCTCTCTTGTCCAGAAAGTTAAAAATGCCCGCGTTGTCATATCTTGCCTTAGCCGGATGCATTATATCCAGTCTCCTCTCGCAAACATACATCCTGAAGCAAGAAATGTTTATCGAAATCACCGTATATCATTTGTTAACGTTTGTGTTATTAATCTTCGCTAACAAAGACAACCACGTGCTATTCAAAATCTCCTCTTACTCTTCAATCGCTTTAAATGCGATACTGAGCACTTTGATTACCATCGCCAATGCGTCCGACGCACCAAACTGGCTGTATCTGTGTTTCGTCCTCGGGGTATATAACTTGGCAATTTGTATCCTTGTGCACAACGACAAGCGAGGAGATATTGCAGGTAACAGCGTGCTGGCGATGATTGCACATTCTGCAAGCGTTCTCCTCACATTCTTCATCCCTCTCTCACAATTAATCAGAAATGCATGGATGCATCTCGAAGGGGATTTTGCCGCAAACATCGAATACAGCCAACTCGTATCATGGCGCTCCATCTGCTTCTTTGCCATTGCAATTGGTATCCTTGCACTTACATATGCTGCGCATTACTTATTGACAAAAGACACAAATAAGCGCACCGGCATGTTTATCTTAACGGAAGCACTAATGGCATGTATCACACTTTTCACACCCATTCAATTGGCAGATGGGACAAGATTCGGATTCTTGATGCTGCTGCCGGTTGTGAACCTGGTAATTAGCTACTTGCTCAAAGACGCGTATGCACAAAAATCGATTCGCATTACCGGATTTGTATTTTTGCTCATGGACGTCATTACGTCTCATATCGCAATGCCACATTTCGAGTGGTTTAATATCGTATATTCCTTGAGTTTGCTAACCTTGTCATTCTTGTACATGAAGACAATGTTCCAACATCCACTCAAGTTCCCATTCCTGCAAAGCATGATATTAATCATTCATACTCTGGTTGCCTGCTTCCACGCGGTTCCTGATGAGCATTATAACCTGGTATTAATTGCGTTAGTGTTAGCCAATATGGCGCTCTCGATTATCTCAGAATGGAAGCAATCGGCGCATCCTGCCTCAAACGTGCTGCAAGAAATCGGCGATTCTATTTTCGCATTTGTGTTGTTTTTTGTAATCAAGGCGACCTGCGATACAAATGCCATCACCAGCTTCATTCTGTCGATACTTTTAATTCCGTTTGTATTGGTACGCGTGCGTCGCATTATTGTGCACAAAAACGCGTTCATGAGTGTATGGTATGGTATTAAATTTGCTTTTTATTCCTTTGCCACCATAAGTACATTTACCAATATCACAGACCAGCAATTTATTGTCAGCGTCTTCTTTATGCTGGTAGCGGTTGCTTGTATTGCTTTCGGATTCTGGAAAGACGTTAAACCGTTACGTATTTACGGACTCGCCCTGATTCTTGCCAGCGTAGGTAAAATGGTCATTGTCGACGTATGGGACCAAGAGTCGATTATCCGTGTCATTTGCCTGATTGGCGGAGCAATGATTTGTTTTGGTATCAGTGCTCTTTATAATAAAATCGAACAACGAAACAAAATCAACACATGAGTGATGGCGGGCATTTTGCCCGCCATCTTTTGTATACAGCATTGACGTATGTCATTGTATTAATAGCTTTATATTGAATATAGGAGGGTACAACAATGAAGCGTCTGTTCGCATATCTTCTTAAGAAGAAAGCCGAAAAACAGAGAAAGCTCATTGCGCAGATGGCTACACCTGCCGCAAGAACTTGTTAATCTCAACACATTCCGCCCATTATCGGCGGAATTTTTTGCTTTAGCTCTTGACAAGCACAGGAAAATATAGTATAATATATGTACTGAATTTTAGAAAGAAGGATTTATACATGAAGCATGTACTTATTACCGGAGGTCCCTCCAACGAATATATCGATGAGGTAATGAAGATTACCAACATGTCGACCGGCTCTTTGGCTGTAATGCTCGCCCAGATGTTTGCCAACAACAAGTATCAGGTATCTCTGATTCTGACAAAAACCATTAAAACCCCCTACGTGGACGATGTTGCTGCCATGCCGAATGTCAATTTGGTACGTTTCGAAACCACTGACGAACTTCTACGCGCAATTGATGCTGTTGTATCCATTGCACAGCCCGATATCATTATTCATTCCGCAGCAGTTGCCGACTACAAGCCTGAGTTTAGCTTCCGCATGGAAGACATGGCGAGAGAGTTGGCAGAGAATATCATCAACGAGCTGCAGTTTCTCCGCCCCGAGAATATTACCGAATCTCAGCTTGCCAAGGATATCCTCGAAGTGCTTACCAATCCCAATTGTAAGGTAAACGACGAAACCAAGATTTCTTCCATGGAACCGAATCTGACCGTAAAGCTCGGTTTGACGCCCAAGATTATCAGCCACCTGCGCGGTATGTGTCCTGATGCGTACATCGCCGGGTTCAAACTGCTGGAAAACGTCACAGAAGGTGAATTGGTTGATGCTGCAATGAAGCAGCTGGAGAAGTGCAACACGGACATTGTGTTTGCTAATGATTTGGCTGAACTTCGCCGCGGTCACACCGAAAGACTTGTTGTCACGCCTCAGGGTTACAATGGAATCAAGGTAGATGGTGCTTACGGCATCTACAATCTCATCAAGATGGTAACTGAAGCAGAAGACGAGGAAACAGAAGAAACTGAAGACAACGAAGAGCAGGCATAACCTGCTCTTTTGTTGACACAAACCGCTTGACAAACCTAAGTATTTATGGTATAATATTGCCAAACGCAAACGGTGCCTTTGGTAGGAGGGATTCCCCAGGTAAGCCACCCTACTCGTTCGAGCCGAGTTCTCCCGTTTGTGGTTTGCGTCTTTGGTAGAGTCGGCAACGGGATGATGCGCGTTCGAATCGCGCCGCAAATATTTTAATTATTTTCAAAAGGAGATAGACTCATGAATAGATTCCAAGTAGGCGACATTGTCCAGCACTTCAAGCGCGAAACTGTCGACATGGACAGATGTGACAAGAATATGTATCTGTATAAGATTCTTGCCTTTGCACATCACACAGAGACCGGTGACATCATGGTAGTTTACCAAGCGCTGTATCAAAGCGAAGAAACAGGTGTGAACTTTGGTGTGTACGCTCGCCCGTATGATATGTTTATGTCTGAAGTGGACAAAGAAAAATACCCTAACATCCGCCAAAAGTACAGATTCGAAAAGTTCCCCACAGACAGCGTGGAATAATATTCCATTTTTATTGAAAAACCTCTTGACAAAATGGAATTTATATGGTATAATAGATACATCAAGAGGCACAAGACCCTCAGGCGAGTAGCACTGAGTGCAACGTAGTGATAGAGGGTATTCTCTTGAAAATAGGCGAGGATAAGGCAATCCCAAAGGGAATGACCCGCGAGAGTCCGTAAGACCATTGTCCCATGACCCGACCGCACGGTGTACCTGTGTGCGGTATATAAATGTGAACCAGTGCCGCTTCGCTGAAGTAATGGCGGATTACGCAGGCTACAAAGCAAACACTCCTTTTTCCTTTTTTCTTGATATGCAAGAGGGCACCCCGACGGGGTGCCCTTCTTGTTTATGTATCATTTGCCACTTACAATGTGGGGTTGGATTGCGTGAGCCACGCTATAAATCGGCATTGATTGCAGCCACACGGTACCGGGACCTGTAATTACTGTATTGAAGAGTCCCTCTCCACCAAATAGAACGTTTTTCACGCCCTTGACCATTTGGACATCAATGGTGCATCCGCCTGTATACGCTGCAAGGAAACCAGTATCCACGATAAGCTTTTCGCCCGGCTGCAATTCTTTCTGAATGCATGCGCCGTCAATTTCCACAAACACGAGACCGTCGCCGGATACTCGTTGCATGATGAAGCCTTCACCGCCAAACAAACCTGCGCCAAACTTACGCTGAAATGCGATACCCAGCTTCAAGTCGGCTTCCATTGCCAAAAAGCCACGTTTCTGCACAATCAGGTCATTACCAGGGGTAACGTGGTACGGTAGAATAGAGCCCGGAAAACTGGACGCGAACGCAATTTCGCCAGGTCCGCCTTCCGCGGTATATTCATTTAAGAAAATAGACTCACCTGTGAACATACGTCCGAAGACTCCGCCGCCTCCGGCATTTGTTTTCATTTTCATGTTCGCAGACATCCAACTCATGGCGCCCTTCTCAGTCTTCAGGGTTTCGCCAGCTTCGGGGTAACAAACTACAACGGGTAAGTTACCGCCTTCTAACTTGTAATTAATCATAATATCCTCCAAAATTAAGTTCTTGAAAGTCCTAAAATTTTCAATTCATTTGTTGTTTCATCATATTCACACATGTAGCCTCTACATCTTACCTCATCGATAAAGGTTTGGACTGCATTATGCCAAAACTCTTCCCATTGTTCAGGACGTATCGCACAGTTCCCAATGATACGTGTCTTCGCGATATCAAAGACCACATCATCACCGGTAGCTTTAGGGATGAATTCCACGATATACGTACTATACTTAATATATGCAGCCCACTTCATATGTGGTTCACGCATATATGGAGATTTTTCTAATACTACCGCTTTTGTTCGACGCTTTGGGAAGTACGTGGTTTCCCAATCGATATCATATGGGTAATAGAACGACCCGAAAGAATCCCAGTTGTCATGGCTATCAAAGTGGTGAATGCCACGCATAGAACGCTTATAACGACAAGGTGGCATAACGCGATAATTCTTGCCGGTCATGTCCTCATCCAGCAATTGATTTGCATATTCTACTGCCTGACTGTGATTCTCAAATGTTTTCTGGCGCTTCCATCCACAACAGTGAAATGATACAGTGTTTCCATCTAATGTAATTGTCATGTCGGAATACACATTCGGATGATATAGCCTCAATCTTAGTTTAAGACTAAAATGTTTATGATAATAATATGCATATCCAAACCAATGATGTACAGTAATGGAGTGTTTTGTCATGGTATCACAGAAACGATATGATTCGTACTCTGCGGCATTCACTTCTCCTGACACACAAATATCCGTATGTCCTTGCATTTGAATAAACTTCACAACATGACCTCCTTGTTATTGATTATCTTAAGAATGACATTTAAATGTACATTTGGTGCACAAGAAAAACTTTCCATAAAACCATTGACAAGCCGCAAAAGTTGTGATATAATATATGCAGAGAAATTATGTGAACCCTCACTCACGACTCAAGTCACAAGTGTGCGGCGATAACTAATCAAGGAAAGAAGGCACGTAAAATGGAACCCAATAAAACCCTTTCAAGAGACGAGGCAATCAAAATCTTACACACTCAACCCAACGTACATATTTCTCACGTCTACTTCGACGAACACGAGTACGTGTATATGAAAGATGGCGCGGTATATACCGAAGAAGGGTACCTATTCGAAGATTGGTATTCTGCTGCACACAACGGAATGCGTATGAGAAGCGGCAGTGGCTGGGAAACCGGCTGGTACATCAAAAGACAGAATATCAGCCTCGCCAAATAGCGGGGCTCTTCATCGTTACAGAAAGGAGAGTTTATGGAACAGGTTAAGAACAACCATCACCACACAAAATGCATGTGCGGCAAAGGAGAATTTGAGTTCTGGAATGATAAATACAATGCAAACATTCGCAGGATACGTTGCCCCGAATGCGCAAAAAAGTATCATGTCACTGCAGATGGTATTTATCCTCGTCATATTCCCCTGAGGTACAAGCACGGAAAAATTTATCAAGAGATTCGCATGGCTAAGTGTTTTATACGAGACACGGCTCCCCAGTACAATGCACATCAAATGAGTGCAATGCTTACCACGGCAGAATATCAAATTGTCTTCGGGTGCAAGCACAACGCAAGTATGTCGCTTTGGTACCCGCCTCTGTGGAATGATAAAGCACACTATCTGGTTCAAATCGTTAATTGCGGTTCGGCAATGGTGTGGAAATATTCCCGCGAAGAAATCGAAGCATTTATCCGGGATATTGAAGTTTCCCAAACGCTGCCCGATGACAAGCAAATCTTCTTTTTCTGCCAGGTTCATGGACTTGACAACACCGCAACCATGATGAAGCGTGCTGTGCTTTATTACAGCCAGCATGCCGCACTTCAGCGTGAGCAAAAGTCGACGAATGCGTATTTTACAGAGAAGCTCAAAACGCTTGTGCCGCAATACGAAGCAGAGTGCCGCGCGGTAGACGAACAGCGAGCAAAAGCACTGATTCCTTGGGATAAGCTTCAGCCTATTTTCCCGGATACGTCTTGTGTATAAAAATATGGCTATGTCATAATTAGTATGAGAAAAAATCGAGAAAGTGAGGTTAATTATGATGATTTTTACAGACAAACTAAATAAAGTTATCGCAAGCACACTGGCAATCGTCATGATTGTCCTCTGTTTGCCCGTTTCAGCATTTGCTGATGTAATCAGTTTAGACGCTTTAACTTGTGATAAATGCGGACAGGTATGGCTTCACAAGAGTACATGTCCTACACAAGTACAGGCGCCTACATATGAACCATTACGAGCTGGATACCAGGAATGGTCAGGTACTCAATCCGGCGGTAACGTCACCACAGATATTTTACTTGTAGGAGATACTGTTCTTACAAATGAAATTGTCATTGCTGCTGGTACAAGTGTAACCTTAGACCTGAATGGCTACATGTTACAAGGTTCCGGTTCAGGATGTATCATTGATAATGATGGTACTTTAACAATTCGAGATAGTAGACCCAATTACGGCGTACACAAATTCATTCCCAGTGACACTGGTCCTTGGGTATATGACGATGTAAATGGCACCTTCGAAATCAGAGGTGGCATTATTACAGGCGGTCGAGATACAACATCATACAATGCTGGCTCCGGTGGAGGAGGCGCAATCAAACAAGGCACAAATGCCCTTTCCAATGTAACGAACATTTTAAGCGGTACCATTGTTGGTAACTCTACCACTCGCGCAGGTGGTGCTATCTATGGAGGCACCATTAACATGTACGGAGGTACTGTTATCGGCAACTATGCCGGCAAGTTCGGTGGTGCATTTTCGCTTTCCGGACACTTCACATTTGTAAATGGCATGATTCTGCAGAACGAAACCAGTTCTGAATCAGATTTCAATCAAGCAAATAATTCTCCATATTATGAAAACGCAAGTATTATTATTGGAGGCGCCAGTAACTTTGATATGAGTGGTGGCACACTCATTGGCAACATTTCCACTGTCAACTACAAAAGTGGCACTGTATCCTTTAATATGTCAGGCGGAGAAGTATTGGGCAAATTCCGTATTCTAAACGGTGCAACCTTTACTTTGTCAGGTGGCGAATTAAATGGCTCTATTTACCAAACCAACGGCGACTGTATCGTATCCGGCACGATGCAAATCTATGGTGGACACGCCGAATACGGCGGAACAGTCCATGTGAGTGGTGGTAACTTCACCATGAACGGTGGTAATATTAGTGCATCTTCCGGTGTTTACGGCGGAGCAGTTTACGTCTCCGGCGGTAATTACGTCATGAACGATGGAACCATCTCCGGTTGTGAAGCCACATACGGCGGAGCCGTATATGTTAATGGCGGCAACTTTGAAATGCACGGCGGCATGTTCACTCAGAATATTGCCGACGAAGGCGGAGCAGTTTACGTCACCGGTGGGAACATTCTCATGGATGGCGGCACATTCAATAAGAACTCTGCCAATAAAATGGGCGGTGCCATGTACATTAATGCTGAAAATAATGATGCTGTCATCAATATTCTCGGCGGCGCAATTACCAATAACGATGCCGGTAATCATGGCGGCGCCATTAGCGCTGATGTAAGCGGCAACTACTCAGTCACATTAAATGTTGGCTTGGACGCGTGCCGCGGCGAAGTTCACTCAGCACATGTTAACGGTGCATGCCCAACGATTGAAAACAATACGGCAGGTAACCTTGGTGGTGCATTCTGTTTGCACAGTGCAACAGAACAAATTAACGTTAATATTTATTGCGGCTCTATTATCAACAACAAGGCAACCCAAAATCCTGGCAGTAATACACTGAATCAGGGTGGCGGACATGTTGTAATATGGGGCGGAGCAATCTCTCCCGGCATTATGGTTGGCGGTGGCATTTATGATGATAACCGCGTCGACGAAAAACAGGTATTTATTCGTCTGCATGCCAATTACGCAGACGGTCCTACCGAGCCCGTTATCGTAGAAGTAACTCATGGTATCACCATGACGTTCCCTGTGGATACATACATTCGCTTGGGCTACGAACTCTCTGGATGGTCTACAGCTCCCGATGCCAGTGGCTTATACATTCCTTCCAATGGTCAATATGCCATTGACAATAATGTAGATGGCTATTTAGACTTCTATGTTGTGTGGAATGCAGTAACCGCCTATACTATTACTGTTCCTGACTCCATGGTATTACATGATACTGATATTGGCTCCATGAATATCGATGCTAATCTGAGTTATTTCAAGGCGAATAGCATCCTTAACGTCACGGTACATAACGATGGTGTATTAGAAACGCCCGAGGGTGCAACTTTGACGTATCACATGGAATCTAATAATTCCGGTGTCTTCAGACCTGTATCCGATGGCGATGTTGTCGCAACATTCCAGTACAATAACCAAGATACCAAAACACTCAATCTCGCTCTTGACGAAGGACAGACCATTTTGTATGCAGGATTGTATACAGATGCACTGACTTTTGTCATAGAATATTTCGAAGAAGAAGACCCCGGCGACATACTATTCCCTGCATACGCTCTCGTGCTCGACAATACAGCAAGTGCAACCGATAAATATCCGTTAGTATTTACTCGTTCGTTGGTAGAGCTCAAAGCAGGCGATATTTACTCAGTGCCCGGCTTCGGACAGCTGAAAGTGCTCGCCGCATATACAGGTTTTGAGGAAGGTGAATATGACTATACCGCACCTAATGCTACTACGGCGCCCTGGAAAGAATATGCATCCCAGATTACCAGCATTCGTACTCTTCGCACGATTAAGCCGGAGTCAATGAAGGGGTGGTTCGCTTATTGCACCAAGGTGACCTATATAGATATGAGCAAGGTGAATCTCAGCAACTGCACATCTTTGCAATGTACTTTTACAGCAATAGGATATCAAGTTAATTCAGAAACCATCGAAATCATCGGATTGGATGCTTGGGATACTTCTAATATCACTGATATGGTGGGCACGTTCTTTGCGTTTGGCATGCGTGCGAATGTAGTAGACCTATCATTCCTCAAGAATTGGGACGTTTCGAATGTTACTTCTTTCCAGTATCTTTTTGCAAATGCAGCATACAACGCTCGAGAGTTATATATTGATGTTACCGGATGGGATACATCATCATTGACTGATGTAGGAATGATGTTTGCATGGTGCGCTCGTGATATGTATAAACACGACAACGCTTCCTTCAACATTATTGGATTGAATACATGGGATGTGACAAATGTAACCAACTTCTACAGAACATTTTATCTCCTTGGCTATGTTCATTCTCAAGACGGTGGTTATGGTGTACAATACACCATCGATGTATCATCGTGGAATCCTGCTGTTGTAACCAATAAAACAGAAGTTACAACAAAGAACAAGTATGCTACAATTATCCTTCCTGAGAAGTTAAAATAACAAAAATGCGCACTCTTTTTTAGGGTGCGCATTTCTATTTGTCACTTTTGGGTGTCTTTGTGGTACAATCCATCAATAAAAGTGTCATTGTTGTTATAGAATATTCTAACATTTAGAGAAAGGAGTCGTGTGATGATTTTTATATTCTTGTTTGCATGTACGACTGTGTGCTTTTGTGTATATCTGCTCATTGCACGACATAAAATTATGCAAGCGCGAAACGAATGGCGTGATGCTGTAGCGTCCATTTCGAAAGCTGAGATGATAAACGCAAACGGTGTGTTTGTACCTGACCCTGTCAAGGCGGTTGAAATTATCCATAAGACACAAGAAAAATATAATGCATATATCGCCATTGAAGATAAGTGTGGCTCAAATATTGTATGTGCAGCCATCGCTGTACTTGCCGTAGGCGTCGTCGCCTCTGTTGGAATCGTTTTGTTGTAAATGCTAAAATGTGCTTGTTAGTCACTTTTAATACTTTTACAATCCCTACATTTTTCCAACATGTCATAATATAGATGTAACGCGAGTGAACCTCGTGTTTACCACCAACAGGTGTATAAAACAAATTTATGAAAGGAGATTTACGGCTATGTTTAAGACTCTTCGTGCTCATCTCGCTGACAACCGCGGTGATGAAAACATTTCTAAGATGATTTGGGTTGCCATCGTTTTCGTTGTTGGCGCTATCCTCCTCATCATGGTATCCTCTGCATTCCAGGGCCCCATCAAGGAATGGTATGAGAACGTTATCAATGACTGGTTCAAGCAGTCCACCGGTGCTTACGGCTCCGCTGCTGATAATCGTCCCACCGTTGGTTAATTTAAATAACCAACCCAAGCTAATATTTTAGCACCCATGAGAGGTGAGCTTTATGCTCACCTCTTTTGTGTTCTTATGCACAAAACTGAATGCGATGTCATTATTATTATACGAAAAGCAAAAAATTACCACAAAGGAGATATAATACATGAGTAAAGCTGATATTATTTTTAAGGAAATGTGTCAGGACATTCTGGATAACGGTTGCGATACCCAGGGTGAGAAAGTCCGTCCTCGTTGGGAAGACGGCACGCCCGCTTATACCATCAAGAAGTTTGGTGTAGTCAATCGTTACAACCTTCAGGAGGAATTCCCCGCACTCACACTTCGCAAGACCGGATTCAAGTCCTGTGTAGATGAGATTCTTTGGATTTGGCAGAAGAAGTCCAACAATATTCACGAACTCAATTCTCACATTTGGGATAGCTGGGCAGATGAAACCGGTTCCATTGGACACGCTTATGGTTGGGTGCTTGGACAGCGTTATGTCCACCACAAGCTTCCTATTACCATGTCCCTTGATGAAATGGAAGACCTTGGCGATTACCCCAGCGCAGAAGTTGTTATCGATAGCGATAACCAGTGCGTCTTGGTATACCTCGACCAGGTGGATGGCGTTATTTATGACCTTCGTCATAATCCTTACAGCCGCCGTATCATGACAAACATCTATGACTTCGGTGAGTTGCACAACATGCACCTTTATCCTTGCGCATACAGCATGACCTTCAATGTAACCAAGAAGGAAGGTTGTGACAAGCTTGTTCTGAATGGAATCCTCAACCAGAGAAGTCAGGACATCCTTGCAGCAAATAACTGGAATGTGTGCCAGTACTCCGTTCTGCTACACTTGATTGCACAGGTTTGCGATATGATTCCCGGTGAATTTGTGCACGTTATTTCTGACTGTCACATTTACGACCGTCACGTTTATGCAATCAAGGAGCTCCTCAGCCGCGAGCCAATGCCCGCGCCTAAGCTGTGGATTAATCCTGACATCAAATCTTTCTACGATTTCACAGTCGACGACATTAAGCTTATCGACTACGAAACCCATCCCCAAATTAAGAATATCCCCATTGCTATTTAAACCATTTTCGCGACCTCACGAAAAAGGTCATTCAACGGAGGTTAATATGGTGAATAAACACAAGATTATCATGATTGCCGCAGTTGACCGTAACTGGGCGATTGGTAAAAACAATGGGTTGTTGTACAACGTCCCCACTGACATGCAGTTTTTCAAGCAGCAGACCATGGGCAACATCATTGTGTATGGCTGGAACACCTTGCAGTCCTTTCCCGGTGGGAACATCCTTCCCGGACGCGATAACATCATTCTCACAAGCAAAACTATTGCATGTGATAGCCCCAGAATGTATGCAGCACATTCCATTGAAGAATTGATGCAAGTCATTGAACGATTTGACGATGAACGACCTGTCTTTATCTGCGGAGGAGCATCCGTGTACAAGCAGTTTGTTGAGATTGCCGATGAGGCGTACATCACGAAGCTTGATGCAGAAGATGCTGATGCAGACGCGTTCTTCCCCAACCTTGACGACAGAGAAGACTGGGGCAAGCGAGCCACGTTTGTCACACAAACAGATGCAGTCTCCGGACTCAATTTGCAGTTCGAAAGGTACTGCCGTGTGAGGTGAGTATATGGCACAACAATACATCCCGCCTCAGGACGATGTGCGCATAGCACTTGAATCCCGCGGCATTGACTATGGCATTTGGAAAGCTCTTGCAAAACTGCGTCCTGAGCTTGATGTAGCATTAAATGAGTGTTATGCTCCTCATAACCGCAGACGAAAGTTTGATGCCGACCTGCATCGCTGCGGAGTGAAACTCCGACTGGATAGCTATTGTCAGAAATTGCTGCAACAGTATCCGGACTTACGGAGAATATAAGAGATTGTGTGAGCAATATATTTAATATGCTATATTTAGCAGGAGGAGCGTATGGTAGGCATTCTATTCATTGTTGTGCTGATGGTAATCCCCGCACTCATCATGATGGTTTGTGCATTAACCCAGTATAACGACATTGATAAAAACGGTATTTATGCACAAGCTGTCGTTTTAGAGAATGAACAATATACGCCGCATCAATATCGTGCGTATAGCGGTGAAACACATGCAAGGTACAAAACCACCGTACAATACACCGACGATAAAGGACAGGTACATCAAACCGAGCTGTGGCACAGTGACGGTTTTGAAGTTGGGGCTGTTATAACAGTCAAATACGTACCCGGCAAATATGACCGTGTGATGCCGGTTCACGAATCTAATGCGTGTTAAAACTGAAATAAAGAAAGCCGAATCATACGATTCGGCTTTTTTGTTACAACTCCCAGTCGTCATCCGCAACATCATAATCGTCCTGCTCATAATGTGCATCGGGGTCCTCCGGGACTAATTCGATTTCTCTGAATTGCATTACCTCATGGTTGAATATGACAACGCTATCGCAATCCCAGCATCCCAAGACGTTGCCAAGTGCTGTGTACGAATAATCCAGCCCATCATAATCTTTTGCCATTGCTTCATAATCAATTGCAAGTGCTGGCAATCCACATGACAAATACGAAGTATGTGTGTCCATAGCAGCATGCCACGGCGCCGAATACTTGTCGATAAGATATGCGATGTCCTCTAACGTGCGAACCCGAAATACCTTTGCATCAGCCGCCAACGAAAATTCGATGCGACAATTTGGGTTGTCATTGCAAAATGATTCTCTTTGGCACCAATCTCGCCATGACCATTGCGCATCAATGGGACTTGCCCAAAATCCTGCTTCTGGTTTTAAATCATGCATGCGAGTATAAGCCGGCGTAAAGCAATCAATATCAAACTTAGTGCTACCATAGTGTACATATACGGTGCTGGGGTCGATACACTTCGGCTGGTAATCCTCAGAAATAAAATCCTTAGGGTCCCAGGAATAAGCATCCACTAATTGTTTAATATCGTGTATACCCGGCAAGTAGATAAATTGATGATACTCAAAGTTATTTGAATGTACGTCTGGTGGATTTAAAAAGACCATGTTTGCAGAACATGGATTGGGCACTCCGCCAATACCAACACAAGACGAATACGATGATTCACATGCAAGAATAGGGTTTGCGCAAGTATAGATAAACGCCAGTCCGGGTGTGTTAGCCGGCAGCGCATCCTTTAATGCGTGTCTTGCAAAATATACAGCATCATCAAAGTTTGCAAACCATGCTATATTGCTGGTGTTATTCACGAGGGATACGTCGCGGATATCCCCGTTATACACAACATCAGATGGATGTAGCGTAATTCCATAATAAGTTGACATATTTTCATCTCCTTTCTGCAACAATTATGACCGTGTTGTGACCTGGACACAACTCGTGCACAAATTTTTATTCCTTGTCATAGTTGTGTCAAAAGTTACAAGCAGGAGATAATCATGAGAAAGATTGTATCACTGATTTTAGCATGCCTTACCGTTGTGAGCATGGTGGCGTGCAGTACTACCGAAACCGTCAATGGATGGAAAATACGCAATGTATCCAAGCCAGACATGGAAGTGTCTGTTAAAGAAACCCAATTCACAATGAACGGCGAATCCCATAATGACAAGGTTGTGGTCACTCCTTTTGCTATTGATGAAGCCGAAAGGGCAATAAATGCTATCCAGAGATTGAAATGCATGCAGGGATGGCAGGTGTCAATATCCGATAGTGTGTATGGCATGCCTATTGCCAACCCGAGTGTTACTCTGTACCAAAAGGGATATCGTGCTACGTTTTATCAGAACGCCCATGATGGCGAGACGCTTACCATTGAGTATCTGACGGATGTAGACACTTTTGACGGTTGGTCCCGAATATACGTACAATGGACAACGAACCAGAATAATGACCCGATGAATCAGAAGCACATCTTTGACGTACTTGACATTGTGTATGACGAATTCGCGGAATACATGTGTTACGCGTACATGAATGAGAACGATGGGTATGCGATTGCGAACATTCAGAGTGAGGCTGCAGCAGCCACCCTCTCGCGAGAGGTTTGTAGCAGCGGCGTGTACTTTACGTTTAACATGACCAGCCTCGTAAGTGGTATGACAGGTAATCCCGGCGATGTTGTGTATCCTGTTACGCAGGTAAAGCCTTTTGTTGCCCTGTTAAAGTGGGATGAGAAAGAGGCTACGCTCGACAATATGCAAGATTTTGGGCACACTTTCTTCCAGAAATTTTACGGTACCACCGCTCAATTCCAGCCTATCACACCTTATACCTTTATCAAAGAAAACAACCCCTTAAGCCCAGAAGGGAAGAGAGATAGAGAAGGGTTTCTCCTCATTGGTAAAATCACTAATACCTGTTACATCGAAGACCCGGAGCTCTTTTATAGCTGCAATCAGTACTCCTCAGGACACTACGAATTAACTCTACGCCTCGACATTGCTATTGAAAAGGCGGGACCCGACAAAGAAGAGCAAATTGCAGAATTACGTGATTACGCACTGCAGATTGTGCGAAGAATTGAGCCAGATGCAACAAATGAATGTTTCAGTGATAATTATCGCGCAGACATAAGACTATTTGAGTACGAAGGAATGGCACAATTCCGTTTTTATTGTGATACATATGAAGATGGTAATTTGTCTGCTGAACTACTCATTGTCGCCTCTACAAATCCCGAAGATTTCAATTAATATACTACACCCCGATAATCGGGGTGTTTGTCATTATTATGATAAGAATAATTTATACACGAGGTGACAGCAATGTCTACTATTATCAAACACTTAAAAAACAATAATGGAGACGCCAACGTGTCGAAGGCGCTGCACATTGCCATCGTCTTTGTTGTCGGTGCAATCCTGTTGATAATGATGACGTCTTCTTTCCAAGGACCCATCCATGATTGGTTTGGTACAAGAATGGACGATTGGTTTAACGGCAATAAGCCAAATACCGGTTTATGGTGGAATGGTCAACGCATCCCTGCTTTACCTGAAACCGAATACGGAAATTGGATGCTTGTTGAAGACAATGGACAAATTGCATTAATGTCCTTTGAGACGCCCGAATTTTTCGCAGATACGGCGCAGGGCACGGTTGGTTTACGAAACGATGTATATTGCGAACTCTATATTTTAGAAGGCAATTCTTGGGTATATGGAGGCAAAGGGCTCGAATCAGCCGGCAGCGGCTCTTCCAACGGAGTAATATTTGCCGGTTTACATGAATTCCATGTAATTTCCTCTAATTTTGATATACTCGATGAAAAAGGTAATGTATATCAAAAGAAGGAAAGTCTATTTCCTATGTACGATTAATGCGTAACGTTTAATTTCAAGGAGGTATATCATGAAGAACCAACATGTATATGAAATGTACGCTATTGAAGGTTGGCCCTGTCATTTCTACACAATGGCTGCGGTTGACAAATATAACGCCAGAATTGAAAAGTACTGCAACCAACTCCCGGATGGTGCACAAGACTTATCTCGTGTCCAACGGTTGAAATTAAAGGTATATATTCTCTATTTAAACCTGTACGATTCTATACAGGCATCAAAAGAACGAAACGAACAAGATTAAGGAGGCACTGCATGAACGTAACAGATTATGTGGCACGCGTGATTGCATACTATGCACAACGCAAGCCTAAGGTAGGCACATTAGCAATTAATGAGAAAACCTGCCGTTTATGCATCCATGATGCTAAGGGACGCACTGTAAGTACGTATCCCGGCGATGGACTGCATTGCGGAGACAATTATATTTTAAAGGACCATGATGGCACCTGGCGAATCACACAGTGTGAACTGGTGGACGGCATATGGTGCATGCTTGGTAGCAGCGTTACGGATGAAAACGTTGGAGTAGAAGTACTGTACGTACCTCACCAGTGTCTATGGCGCGTTATCAATGAATGGATAAACCCAGATTGGAAACTGGATGCGTTATCGCCCGAGCTTATTCAAACACTGTTAAGAGAAAATTAAAAGGAGGATATAGAGATGGCATTTGATAAAGATTCCGTACTTCTCGGTGCTGCGAAGAAAATCGCAAAAGAGCCTAAGAAGACGAAGGAGCACGTCAAAGAGCTTGCTTCTCAGAAAGACGAAGTCAAGGAAGAAGTAGGCGAGATTGCTGAATTCTTGAAAGATAAACTGAACAAGAAATAATCATGAGAGCCGGAACGATATCCCGGCTCTTTCGTGTCTACGCCACAGAAAGTTTTTTCAATGCTATTGACAAGAGTCCCAAATTGTGGTATAATAAAAATACCCCTCGAACAGGCGTTATCTGCTCTCCGATTCATCGGAGAGTTTTCTTATCCAATTTTGTGTCTATTTAGGGGTAGACGATGTCATTATTATAGTGCCACACCCATCAACCGATGGTCGTGGCGTCTATAAATTCAATTTACTTTTTAAGGAGGTATCTCATGAGAATCATCAAACGGAATGGCAACGAAGTCGCTTTTGATATTAGCAAAATCGAAAACGCCATTCGTAAAGCCAGTGCTGAAGTAGAGAAACAGCATCAGCTATCTGAGGATGATGTCGAGTATATTGCGCGTCAAGTCGCAAAAGTTTGCGAAGAACATAATCGTGCCATGAATGTCGAAGAAATCCAAGATATTGTTGAGAGCAAGCTCATTCAGTACAACTACGCGGACGTCGCTCGTTGTTACATTAAGTACCGTTTTACACGCGAGCTGGTACGAAAAGGTAACTCAACCGACGAAAGCATCCTGTCTATTATCGATAATACCAACGAAGATATTAAACAGGAAAACAGCAATAAAAACCCCACCGTAAACAGCGTACAGCGTGACTATATGGCAGGCGAAGTCAGCAAGGACCTGACCCGCCGTATCCTGTTACCTCCCGACGTTGTTAAAGCGCACGATGCCGGTATCATTCACTTCCATGATTCCGACTATTTCAGCCAGCGCATGCATAACTGTGACCTTGTAAACCTCGAAGATATGTTACAGAACGGCACTGTTATCAGTGGAACCATGATTGAGAAGCCCCATAGCTTCTCCACAGCGTGTAACATTGCTACCCAGGTAATTGCACAGGTAGCATCGAATCAATACGGTAAAGCTAATTGATTGCCGTATCAAAATAGCTCTAACCACGAAATGTGGGTGTCTTGAAGTGTTCAAGGCTAACGAGGGAGGAATGGAATATTCTAATCTCGTGACTTTATATACAAGAAAGGTGTTTGGAAATGACACAAAAAGATAAAATCGTAATGTTACAATCCACTATCTCTCAACTCTTTGAACAAGAGGGTCGCTCAATTAGCTATATCGCAAGACTGTTGGATGTAGACCGCAGCGCGCTATCAAAGCAAATTCGCGCATGGGAGATGACACAGGCTCAATCCTCCCACTTAACTCCATCCAACCAAAAATTCGCCAACCGACACAAGCAATTGATTAAAAGCAGATACGAAAACAACTTCTCCGACAGCCAAATCGCCGAAGAGTTGAATGTCTCTCGCGATTACCTGCGCAACATCGTTGCAAAAACACCCGAGCTACACGAAGCACAAATTGCTTATGTGAACCGAATGCACAATAACGCAGAAGAGCGCAGACAGCAAAAGCTTAAAGACTCATCCCGAGAATACGATTTCCCGGATATTGATGGCGAAGAATGGAAGGAAATCATGGGGTATCCCGGATATTTCGTATCCAACAAAGGACGTGTAAAAAAATACGTCGCAAGATACAAAACATATCACCTGATGCAACAGTCCCCAAACTGCAAAACAGGCAGAATGTATGTCTGGCTGGAAGGTAAGGGATTGCAGGTGTCCAGATTGGTCGGATTCGCCTTTGTAGAAGGTCACTCCGAAGACGCCAACACGATTGAGCACCGTGATGGTGATGTAACAAATAACGATTCCAATAATTTAGTGTGGGTATCACAAGCAACCAACAACGCTCTCGCTTATCAGCGTGGACGAAGCACAAATAAAGGCTATCAACGTAATGGGAAATTCAAGAAAGTCGTTGTGGACGGCAAGTATGAATTCAAATCCATTGCGGCTTGCGCAAAGTTCCTGAATGTATCTGAAACACAATTGCAAAGATACATCAGCGGAGAAGCAAAATCCACACGTAAAATCACTCTTGTATACTAAGCTGTAACGACTATCCGAAAGGAGTAAGTATTTGGTGAAATTCCAAATGCTGAAATGTGCTAACTGGGAACATCTGCCCAGTAAGAAATAGTCTGAGTTACTATGGAAAACAAACCAAGTAATATTCGGGTCAATCCATCACACTGACACACCTCGCCCCGTTCGTTGATGTGTCTCGTCAAAAGATTCGCAAGCAGGTTATTGAGGAAGTACAGTCTGGTATTGACGCAGGAGACCTTAACCTCACTACCAATTCTGATAAATACAATAACTATATTCGCAGAGTCACTGAACAGCGCGTAAGAGAAGAAGTCAAGCGCGGTGTGCAGATGATTCAGTATCAGGTTATTACCTTGATGACCACTAACGGACAAGCGCCTTTCGTTACCATTTTTGCTTACCTTAATGAAGCAAAAGATGAGCAGACCAAGGAAGACCTTGCAATGATTATCCAGGAAGTTATCCTGCAGCGTCACCAAGGTGTCAAGAACGAAAAGGGCGTTTGGATTACTCCCGCGTTCCCCAAAATCATCTATGTTCTCGAAGAGGACAATATTTATCCCGATAGCAAGTACTGGTATCTTACCAAGCTTGCTGCGAAGTGCACCGCAAAGAGACTGGTTCCTGACTATATCTCTGAAAAGAAGATGAAGGAACTGAAGGAAGGCTGCTGCTTCCCTGTAATGGGTTGTCGCTCCAACCTCTCTGTATATCGCGATGAAAATGGCAACCCCAAGTTCTACGGTCGTTTCAACCAGGGCGTTGTTACCATCAACCTTGTCGACGTGGCATGCTCTTCCAAGAAGGATATGGACGAGTTCTGGCGTATTTTTGATGAGCGTTTGGAACTCTGCTACAAGGCATTAATGTGCAGACATAACCGCTTGAAGGGTACATTCTCCGATGCCGCTCCCATTCTGTGGCAGCACGGCGCTCTCGCTCGCCTTGCAAAGGGTGAGAAGATTGACAAGCTTCTCTTTAACGGCTATTCCACCATCTCCCTTGGCTACGCAGGTCTTTGGGAATGTGTTAAGTATATGACAGGTCTTGATATGACCGAACCTGAGGGTACCGAGCTTGGCTTACAGATTATGAAGCACATGAATGATGCTTGTAATCGTTGGAAGGCTGAAACAACCATCGGCTTCGGTATCTACGGCACTCCGTTGGAGTCCACCACCTATAAGTTCGCTAAGTGCTTACAAAAGCGCTTTGGCATCATCCCCGGCGTCACTGACAAGAATTACATCACCAATTCTTATCACGTACATGTCACCAAGGAAATTGATGCATTCTCTAAGCTTGCATTCGAAGCTCAGTTCCAGGCTCTTTCTACTGCTGGTGCTATCAGCTACGTAGAAGTCCCCAACATGCAGAATAACATTGATGCTGTATTGGAAGTTATCCAGTTCATTTATCACAATATTATGTATGCTGAACTGAATACCAAGAGCGACTATTGCCAGGTTTGCGGATATGACGGAGAAATCCAGATTATCGAAGATGGCGATAAGCTTATTTGGGAATGCCCGAACTGCGGCAACCGTGACCAGGACAAGATGAGCGTGGCTCGTCGTACCTGCGGTTACATTGGAAGTCAGTTCTGGAACCAGGGTCGTACCCAGGAAATCAAAGAACGCGTACTTCACCTGTAATACACATCACCCCTCCTCTTTACGGAGGAGGGGCTACTTTCTGGAGGAATTATGAATTACATTAAAATTACACCGTGTGATGTTGCAAATGGTCCCGGTGTACGCACTGTACTTTGGACAGCCGGCTGCACACATCACTGCCAAGGATGTCACAATCCCGAAACATGGAATCCTTCAGCAGGGAAACCATGGACAGATGCAGACGAAAAAGCATTCTTTGATGCCTTGTCCAAGCCTTTTATTAAAGGCGTGACCTTCTCCGGCGGCGACCCTATGCACGAGAACAATATTCGCACTGTACTGAATTTAATCCAAAAGATTCGCAATAACTATCCCACAAAGACCATTTGGTTATACACCGGATATGTTATCGATGATATCTTTGCCGGCACTGATGACGATATGAAAACAAGAGCAGACATTATTCGCCTTTGTGATGTCATTGTCGACGGCAGATACGTTGCTGCGCGGCGCAACATTACATTGCCATATTGTGGTTCCGAGAACCAACGTGTGATTGATATCGCAAAATCACGTGAAGCAAACAAAATCATTCTATTTGATAAGGAGTAAATAATGGATACCATTAAAGTGAAACCCGTAAGAGAGAATGCTGTTCTCCCTACCTACGGTTCCGAAGAAGCTGCAGGCGCTGATTTGTACGCATGTATCGATGCACCTGTGACAATCGAGCCGCATCAAACTGTATTCGTACCCACAGGTCTTTCCATGGCACTGCCCAAACAAACGGGTGGATTCATCATGGCACGCAGCGGATTGGCATGCAAAAAGGGACTCGCACCTGCAAATAAGGTAGGGTTAATTGATAGTGACTACCGCGGAGAATTCATGGTAGCACTCCACAATCACTCTAACGTTGCGCAGACTATCGAACCCAAAGAACGCATCGCTCAGTTGGTAATTGTTCCAGTACTGACCCCTGCGTATGAACTGGCAGACGAGTTGGACGAAACACAGCGCGGCGCCGGCGGATTCGGCAGCACCGGAAATAAGTAACAACACATCCCCTTGTGCGAAATCACAGGGGGGTGTTTTGCTTCTATGCGCTCAGAGCCCATAAAACGCCCTACAAGACACGATAAGTGTTGGGTAGACAAGAATACCACAATAAGCACTAAACGCGCTTAAATGGGCTAAAAACGCCCCATACAAACGATACCACGAAAAGACGCGTCCATCGGATATGCATATCAAATATAAACAGGCTGTGATGTCATACTTAATATAGGTAATGAAATTGCACAAGGAGAATATGTGATGAAATATTGTAAAGATTGTTTATTGTCTGTGTTAGCCGGCATAGCCATTAGTATTGGCTGTGTTGTTTTTCTCTCCGTAGAAAACACTGTGATTGGAGCTGTTTTATTTGCCGTGGGACTACTTACAGTTCTTGCATTTAAACTCAACCTCTTCACCGGTAAAGCACCTTATTTGTGTCAAAAAGGATACAAATACATACCCTTTATGCTGAATGTCTGGCTTGGCAATTTAATTGGAGCCGGAGTATCCGCTCTATTAATTCGTTGCACGCGAGTGTGTCCTAAAATTATCGACCGATGCACCATCATTGCCGAAGCGAAAGTCGATGACAGCTTACTGAGCTTATTTATCCTTGGTGTTTTTTGTGGCATCATGATGTACATAGCAGTGGATAATTACATTGTGCAAGGCGGTACCCACAATTTCACCTCAGGATTAGTAGCTGTTTTTTGCGTTGCAGCATTTATTCTTGCAGGATTTGAACATAGCGTTGCGGATATGTTTTATTTCATCTTAGCGCTACCTGTGGAAGAGTGGCTTTTGCCGTTATTCATCATTACCGCCGGCAACATTGTTGGAGGCAACTTATTCTGTTTAATCACCAAGTGGAACACAGACAAGAAAAACGACAAGCAATGATTTTATACACAAGTGATATAGCACTGCAAATAGATGGAATACAGAAACTCAGTCCTGTTTCAACAGGACTTTTGTTTTCCCTGATAAATACAAGATATTTCGTTTGGCAGGTATTGACAAATCGTCAAAAACGTGATATAATATCAGTACATGACAATCTATTCGCTTATAACAGAATATAAGCATATAATATATCAATCAGGAGGGAACAATGAGAAAGGTTTGGATAATTAATACATGCGACATGAAGCCTCATGAAATTGAGGAAAAGGTGAACGCATTTTTTCAGAAGGTTCACGACGACGGAGGACACATTGAAAAGACACAGTATAGTGTGGACAAGCTGTGCGGTGAACTGACCATGGTCATCGTGGAGTACGAGACCAAAGAATAATTTTACTACGAAAGGAAGTGAGCTCACGTGAGTCACATTATAAATTTTATCGACAGCATGAGTGATTTTAATACAGTATCCATAATTGTACGTTTAGTACTTGCCACGCTTCTCAGTGCTCTGATGGGCTCTGAGAGAGGGCGCCGCGGCAGAGCTGCTGGTCTGCGCACGCATATTCTGGTGTGTGTTGGAGCCACCTTGGCGTCTATGACGGGCATTTATATCGTCAAAGAGTTGCAGATGTCCGGTGACGCGTCACGTATTGCGGCACAGGTAATCTCCGGTATCGGTTTCTTGGGCGCGGGTACGATTCTGGTAAAGAACCAGAGTACAATTACCGGTTTGACCACAGCAGCTTGTGTATGGGCTACCGGAGCCATTGGACTTGCCATTGGATACGGATTTTATGAAGCGGCAATCGTTGCAACCATCATTACATATTTGACGGTCAAGTTGCTCAGCGGAGTAGAGCATAAGAGAGTACTACTCGGCAAGGAGTGTAACATTTACATCGAATTCACCGAGGCAAATAGACTCAATGATGTGATTTTTGCAATGAAGGACCATGGATACCTCGTGGATAGTATTGCATTGTCTCCGTCAAAAACGAACCTGCCGAACAGCATCGCTGCCACTGTAACAGTAAAGACCAAAAAGAAGGTCAATGTGCAAGATATCTTAGCAGATGTCAATAAGATTGAAGGCGTGAATTTCGCATTGGTCAACTATTCTATTGTTGTGTGAGGTAAACAATGAACGTACTATTTTTAGACTATGATGGCGTAGTCAACAATATTATCTGGGACCCGGAGAAGGGTAGAGCGGATTACAGCCATCCCTTCATGGGCAAGGTCAATAACTGGCAGGCTGTACAATGGATTTCCGAGTTCTGTGAAAAGTACAACTACAAGATTGTGGCCACCAGTACTTGGCGTTTGCATCCCAACTACAAAGAGTGTCTCATTGCCGGCGGACTGCGCAATGGTATTGAAATCCTCGGATGTACGAAGCGCCTTGACGACCGTGGCGAGGAAATTCTAAACTGGTTAGAGCATCATCCTGGCGTAGAGCAATGGCTGGTCATAGATGACGAGGATTGTTTCCAGGATTATCCCGAGATACTTAAACGATTCGTGCAATGCACACATAATGGTGGATTTAACTATGAAGAGTACCACATGGCGTGCCACATCCACGAAGAGATGATGAAAACAGAACAAGCCCATTGATAACCAGAATCCCACCTTTAAAGAGGTGGGATTGTGTTCCTTATGCACAAGTTTCGATGATATGTCTTAATTTACATGAGAACTCTAAGAAGGAGAATCCGCCCATGATATTTTCGAAGAAAAACAAAAATAAATTTCCGCAATACGAAACAGCAGTGGTTGCTTGCGACCATTGCCACAAAGAACACACCTTGCCGTTTTATCAATTTAAATGGTGTTTAGACGGCACACCAAAAATTCCCATCACACAACGATTACAATCATTTCATATATGCGATTGCGGTATGTTAGTCACAGGCGAGACGCTACCAACGCACGTGTTGAAACTACCAGAATACCAGCAAGCGTTGCAGCACACTGACATTAATCTTCGCAAATTAGGTGCGCTATATTGCATAACGCATGATGAGTCTATATGGTTGTGGTACGCACATTATTTTGATGAGCAAAACAATCATGAAACCGCTCAACATTATCTTGCCAAGGCAATTGATGCGATTAATAATAACACTGACAGGAAAACTATACAAATATTCCCTGGCGATTTTGATGGAGTAAAACTCGAAGATGTGTTTGACTTGCAACCACAGGACCGATTGGTTGATTTGTATCGTCAAACCAAACAATGGGAACTCGCCAGTCAATTAATTGACTCATTGCGCACTCAGTCTTATCTCATACCACCCCACGAACGATTCGCGTTCTTAAAACGAGAAGAAAAACTCATTTGTGCGCACGATTCGTCAATGCAATAATCAAGGTGCAGGCTTGCCTGCACTTTTTGCATTTCCTCCTCCTGTCTTAATTAACTCGAGGTGATGTAAATGATGCAATGGTGTCCCGAATGTGATATTTTTACCAAACAAAATTTTCAGCAATTACTCGAAGATTTTGGCGTCACATCCAGAGCGGAATTACACGCAAATCATCCAGTTTTTGCGGAAGTCCAGCGTAGATTACAATTGGTTGAAAATGCGTGGGCTAACGCTGTTAATAAACCACCGGCAACTATCCAACTATCCTTTGCCCCCGACATTCTTGCGGGACGAAGTGGAAAGCCGCTTACGCCAGCTGAAAAGTGGCGCGCTACTACAAGACACAATTTTATTAATAATATACATTATATTCCATGGCGACCAACCATTTTTGAATTTTCGGAATTGGAATTGTTAAATTCCATGCGACACGAAACAGAGCATGGTTCTCAATCTATTGGTTATGGATATACTGATAAAGAAAGACAATTAATATGGATTGAACGCTCATGTAAGTCCAAGACCGAAGATTATTACTGGGTAAGGTTTAGCGAAATGACAGCAAGAATGAAGGAGGCAGAGTGGTGTATAGAATGCCTGACCTCAAATAACAATCAGCTGTCTGTATATGATAGACTATCAATATTAAATACAGCGCAAGGCGTTTTACGTCGTCTCACCTATGATTGTTCGTCGGAAAAACTCAATGGCTTAAAATGTGCACAGCTAAAATATCTCGAGCATAAAATCTTGCCAGCGCGTTACGCCTCAATGGCATTCCCTGACACAAATATTTTGCTGCAAAAATCCGCTATATGCAGGTTCTTAAAAGATGAAGCGAATACCATTTATGATAATTATTTTGAAAAATTACATGTAATGCGCAATTGCTTGTCGAGGTGTATTGAAGAATGCCAACAATCACTTCCAAGAGAACTTCAACAATATGAGCATAATAAAGAAAATGAACGATTGCAAGAATTGGCGAAAAATTATAACATTCCCGTTTTATCCGCCGCCCCTGGTGACACTACCATGGTTTCCATACACGAGGATAAACGTGCGGAACAGCACATCCGCCACGCTGTCGAACATCAATACAGCCCCGCAATTGTTATATCTGCAAATAAACCGGCACAATTAATATTTGATAATACTCCGATTCCAAGAGCTTATAGCACTTCGCCAGATTTACAAAGAGAGTGGGCAATCATGCAGAATAATACACCCGAGGATTTTGCTGATAATACACTAATGTTGTCAGATGATGAATTAGAGATTGAATAGAATTCATATGAGCATACAAACGAAAATTAAAGCCCACCTGGCAATCAGGTGGGCTTTCGTTTTATTCATCATCGCGAAGTCGAAATAGGCACACTTCAATGTCTTCGTCTTCCAGGATTCTTAGCTGGCATATATTTCGGAGACGTTCCGGAAGAATGAGTAATAACATACGCAAGAAAAAGACAGTTGAAAAGTTGCTACGTTCGTTTCTATAATGGACACATCATGCTGTTACATACTATCAGCCAACTGAACATCCAGTTGGCTTTTTTGTGCAGTGTATACGCATGTCTTAATTAGTGTATAACTGATGCTTTGCATCTGTATGAAATCAGGAGTGTGCCACCTATTGGCACAGAAAGGAAAAACGATGAAACTTTCGAAAAGTTTTGTCCAAATTGCGAGAGGATTTCTGTTTGCTTATGTTGTTGCAACCCTCTTTGCCATCGCTGTTGCAGTCTTTATGACTGTCAACTACCACGTTTACGTAGACACCACTTGGTGGATAGTGGGCAAGGCATTTCTTGCAATGTATGCTCTTTGGGGTATGCTGAGCGCTATGATTCTGCCCATGTTTTACATCTTTGACTAATCGTAAACACTAACCCGAAAGGTAGCACCGTGCTACCAGCTCCAACACAATTACGCACCCCATGGACTTCGGTCTGTGGGGTGCTTTTATAATGCCCTCTGAGAGCAGAAGCCCCACCTGGAATCCAGGTGGGGCTTTGTTGTATTGCAATACAACAAAATGCCTAAAGCACTTGACTTTTGGCATTTTTTGTGCTATAATAAAATAACATTAAAAATAGATAAGGAGCCATAATGAGCACTACATATCCCGAAAAACCTTATATAGGATTAAAGTACACAGATAAATATAATCGCGTTATTACTATTATTGCTGTCAAGGATAATACCATTGACGTGAAGTTTGATGACGGTACCATTGTTCGAGACCAAAAATATTATCGCCTTCTCAGCGACAGAATTATCAACCACAACCTGCCCGGTCGAAACGCACGGTATAGTGATGCAAAAAAGCAACACATAGGCGAAGAGAATATTGCCAACAACGGCATGTGGATGAAGATTGTGCAATACACAGATAACAAACATATACGCGTCCGCTTTAGTGATGCATATGAAGTCGACACCCAATATTCGTACTTTCGAAGAGGATTGGTACGCAATCCAAATGCAAAACCATGGCATACCTCATTGCCCGAAATAGCACTTTTGTTTTATCTCAGGCAAATCGGATTCGCGAAACATCCTATGGGATATTGGCAAAAATTCAATCCTAAGTTTGGATTATTAGAACTGGACCTTTGGAATGAAGAGTTGATGTGCGGCATCGAGTACGACGGTTGGTGGCATATCAAAGAAGATGCCACTAAACGTGACGTGAAGAAAATTGAAGCTTGCAATCAAAGTAATATTTTTTTATTGCACATTCGCCCAGACGAGTTACCCCTATTACCAAACACAATTACTTACCACAAAACGAACGATTGGGCACACATTGCAGACCTTATTCCAGTGATTTTACATATTCTCAATGAAAAATTCCACACCAATTTCAATATTGATGTGAATATAGAACGTGACCGAGTACAGATTATTCAACTTGCATCACAATATAGCCTTTATGCACAGGCACGCATAGGAAAATCCGTATTAATGAAATGTGGTCGCATGGGTACCGTAATTGCATATAGCAATGTGCAGAATATTATTGTGCAATTTGATGATGGCACAGAAGTAACCACAACCAACTATCAGCAGTTTTGCGCCGGCAATGTACCACATCCTCATTTTCCTAAGTTGCCAGCAGAAGAGTATCAGGCTTTATGCGAATTGCAAGAAATGCAAGATTATCTACCATTTAACCCACATGCCGATTCCCATAATCCTCAGTCAACTCAACACTTTCATGATGGCACAGTGGGTACGTTCGTACAACGTTTAGAAAACGGGAATGTTCTGGTCAACCTCAATGATGAATCAATCTGCGAAACCACGTCATTAAGTTGGCATCGTCAACACAAACCCAGTTTTAAGCATGCTGATATAAAGCCGCAAAGAATCAATTTTCGCAGACAATCCAATAGTGGATATTGGTATACCGTTATCGATTATATCAACAAAGAGAATTGCACCATAAAGTTTGATAATGGGGTGATACGCACAGGATTGAGGTGGCAGAGTGTCAAAAACGGAAGTGTGAAATGCACGTCTCCGTCACCACGCAACGCAACAACTATAGCGTAATACCGCAAAACATGACTTCAAAATTTCACCAACCACCCAGAATTCTGGGTGGTTTTCTCTTTTTCTCATTTGTGCAAAACAGAGAATTTTCAGAAATCTTGCAATACAAATCGTGGAATAGACGGAACAGGTGGAATGAGTGGAATAGACGTAAACTCTGCCGCTGTTTTCCGTCATTGTGCACAAATCCCATACATAACCAATGGTAGCTATAAATAAAACTGTATAAATTTGTCTGTCATATTTATGATGGTGTTATGCACAAGAAAACATACTCTGCGTTTATTATGATAGGTTTACACACAAATTGCCCCAAGCCAAATCTGCAGCACCGCGAGTTGTGATATGATATATTAAAACATTCAGGAGAAATTATGGTAACGTGGACACGCGCGCAAGAAATTGCGCTCATTAATCAAACACAGGACGAGTACGTCGAGTCGCTCAGCGAAGTCGTGTTTGCTCCTTTTAATATTACGGACAGCGAGTACGCAATGAAATTCGTAAGCATCAACTCGCCCACAGGAACTGGCAAAACAAAGATGATGGCAAAGTTCATCAATAAACACCCAGACTGTTTCTTTTTAATTACAACACTATCCAGAGGTCAGTTAAATCGGCAAGTTGCTGCTTCACTCAAAAGAGACTGTATACATGATAATTTTTGTGTTTTTGGTGCGATGCAACTGACAAAAAACACTCTTCTGCGGGAGCAAGATATTATTAATATCATTAATGATGTCCCCGCCAATAAAAAAGTGATTTGGTTTCGAGATGAGGGGCATATTCGAACCAATAAATGGTCATCTATTTTGGAAGACCGATGCTTCAAAATTGTCAATTGGTCTGCCACAAACCGTGATGCTTCCATTAATTGCAATTTTATGCACACTATGATGTTGCGCACTGTACAACAAGAAGTCGGAAGTATATACGCCGCTTTAATGCGCTTAAAAGAAGTTAAGGCTGCCCATGCACACGTTCCACATTATAATCCATGCGCAGTGTTCCGTGTGCGTACCCAAGCCGCTGAAGACGCTATCAAATCTATGTGTGAGGAAATGAAGTTTCAGTGCATCACGCTGGTTGATAATAGCAACTTTAATATGCAACAGCTGTGTAAAGATGACGATACATACGATGTGGTTATCAATAAGATGAAAATTGTGGAAGGTGTGGATATGAGAAGGGCGCATGTTTTATGGCTGGAACGCCGTCCTAAAAATATCACCACATTAATCCAATTTATTGGACGCGCTTTACGAAATGCGCTCTTGTGGCGAGAAGATATTGATATTTTGTCGCCCGACCATAAAACATTGCTGGAAAACACTCGGCAGGCACATGTGTTTTACAATGTTGCAACCACAGATGATGAAGAGATTGATGATGAATTATTGATGACGTTTTGCCCTTATATTTCTGTGCAACGTTTAAAGCCTGATACCACAATTTATGTAGAGAATGGGACGCTGGCAAATGGCTTAAAAATTATGGAGCTGGAAAATCAAACCGGATATTATCATATATCGCTTGATGATGCCACAGGATTTAATATCATTGATTTCCCTGATGTTTATCAAGAAAAAACTCAATATCATGTTTCTCAAAAATTCAAAGAAACGATTGATGCGTTTAACGCCTGGCTGCCCGCTCAACCTCCAACATTCTGTACAACTTTCAAAAAAACCCTCGAACAATATTATCGCAACGGAAGAATAGTTTTAAATGAATGGACATCACCGACACATAACCTTCGATTTACCGGTGATGTCGACTCTAACGGCTACCCTAAATTGCATTCTCCCGAATGCGGGTCAGAACACGCACCATCATCCATTTTCCCAATCGACCCGCATATATATGAAATGTCCCATTCGTGCGATATTACATTACATTTCGCCGACAAAGCACTTTCACTCACCGGTGAGGAATGGCTCTGCGCTCTACAACACCAAAGGATTGATTATCAGTTCTTGCATCAAGACAGATTCCAAACAAAAAGCGAATACACATCAATCACAAATAACGAGTTGTTGGCGGTTTTGGGCATTGATTATTGTAGACCGGTTGGAGAAAATGGACGCTTTGGGTGGTGTGAAGAACGCGCAATTACTTCAAAAGTTTCCCGATTCTCCAAACTTAATGAATATATCACACGCCGCTTTAAAAAAGAATTATCCGAGGCGGAGCAGCAGTGTTTTACAGGCTCGAATCATTTCGACTTTCCTGCTCGTCTCAATAATATCTTGGGACAGCTGGTTGAGGATTATGGCAAATATCTGGCATACGGCAACAGTTATCTTCAAGAAGAAATGTTTATGGTACATGCAGAATGTAAAAAACTGCACGCATCAAATATCCCGCAACATATAAAAATCATACGTGCATGTTTGCTGAAACAAGCCAACCAGGCAAAAGCTCAGGGCGCTAAGGCTCGCATGACAATCAGCCTTACAGCGCTTACGCATGCATCTTACGCAGAATTTGTAAACATCGCTCATACTTATGGAACACGAGTAGGTGATTTTTTAGTAAAGCACTTAAATGTGCGGAATGCATCAAACACATGTCATGAACTACACACGGACCATATAGTAGGTGTCATGGATGCATGCGATGGTGAAACTATCATCGACATCAAAATGACAGGGCACATAAATTTAACAATGGTGAAGCAAGTCTTAGCTTATTATTGGTTATCGCCTTCTTTGTCCAAAATGAAGATTTCAAAGGTGATGGTATACGATGTAACCAGTAATCGTTTTATCAGCATTCAGCTCCCAGTACAGCAACCATGGAGCATTGTGTACGATACAATGCCACGTCAATGGAAATTGACTGTGCAACCTAATGAGCAAGTAAAAGCAAAATTGCAAGATGTTGCCGGTGAGTTATCCGCAAAGGTCTTGCAGATAGCTGATTCTACCATTCATTCTGTGCTGCGCAATACGACATTGTCATCAGCGGAAATGATATATGGTTACCCCGCTTATAAGTTGAGCGAAAATGAACGTGCCAAAAATACTTACGACATTTACTCATCCATTTGTGTAACGCGAGACAATCGTTTTCAGTGTCCACAAAAGGGACAGGAAGCTTTGTTGAAAAAAGTGATACAGCACTTAGAAAACCACTGGCATCCACACTTTTTTGACTTTGTGTCTCCGCAGACAACCAAATCCGGCATTAACCAAATGCACCGTGATATGGCATCGATACTTAGACCTCTGGTAGAGCTACAATTCCCAGAAATCATTGACAACTCGCAAACGAGTGATATTCATCACCTCAGGCTGAACTTTGAATATTATCGCCTGATATTCTCATTGGTTCAGCCGTTCGACTTAATATTAAGTGATTTGCCCATGATAACAATTCAGGACTATGACAATCCATGCATCTCTCGTTTTGTATCCGAAGAGAACAAAGCGGCGTCATTCGCCCCCTCTGCCCAGCAACCACGCGCACAGGCACCCACGCCTTATAAGCATAATTTTTATGTTGTAGCCAAAGGTAGAAACCCAGGAATTTACCCCACATGGAACGCATGTAAGAATGAAGTGGATAAGTTCCCTGGTGCCATTTTTAAAAGATTCGGCAACATCACTGAGGCGGAAGATTATTATGCAGAATTCAATGATGGATACGAACCTTATAATCCAGAGTATCTGGAATTAAAAAGAAGCGTTTCATAACAATATAAATACCTCGCCGCGCATTTCGGCGAGGTATTTATATGTTGGAATAATACTCTCTGTGTATAAGAATTATCAACACTGTCGTAATTACTATGGAACATGAATTCCCAAAATAAGTATTCAAAGGATAACAAACTCATGATGCAATATGCTATCGATAAAAATACAAATCAAAGAATACACGCAAGCAATGCCCTTTATACACGTGACGGCGGAGAGTATATCTGCGAGGTCTGTGGGCAGCGAATGCATAAGAAACAACTGTTCTTCTACCATGACGGGGACTCTGAAGTTTATTGTACCAAAGACACTTGGGAGTTAGAAGAACCAACCAGTTGGCACAAGCGCACCCAGAAGCAATTAAAGGCTATTTTGCCGGATGTGCAACTTGAAAAGTATCTTCGTCGCAATAATGTTGTGCACCGCGCAGATGCATATTTTATGCATAACAATCAAGAAACGGTAATAGAAGTACAAAGCTCTCAAATTGACCCCGACCGCGTACATGAACGTAACGAATTTTACACACTGAATGGGAGTTGTGTTTGGATTCTCAACACCTCTAAACTTTTTGCCAGTGGGGCTATCGTTGCTGCTTATCACACAGGGCAATCGATAATCGCCACGACATCGACTTTGATTCGTAATGTTGTGTCCGGCAGAACACTTCCCAATGTTTGGATTTGTTTGCAGAAAAACCAAAATGACTTTGTTTTTGTAGAAGCTATGTATCGTGCGTTGAATAGTGATACGCTGCACTATCGTGTGTCTAATACATACACGTGGGATGATGTTGCTGCAATGGTTTTAGCGGGCAATCTGCCTTCATACACATGCGAATCCGAAGTGCAAAATTTTGCAAGTATCCCAGTAAAAACAGAACAAAAAATATCTAAGTATACAGAGCAAACGTATTTCCCTCAATACGACAAAGCACGAAAAGCTCAAACAGCCACTGAGTTGCTTGATGTATTGCGAAATTTCCCTATTGATTCCACGTTGTGTTCGATTGCACTTAATCATCATGCCGTCGCTGAATCATGGGATGAAATCATTTCAGTTTTCTTTAATCGTATCAATCAAGGAATAGCCGAAACTCTTGCGGCATATTTGGACGAAGATGAAAATAGTGCCGACTGGTCGATGTTAATACAAAAGATTCACGATAATCCCAAATGGCTGAAGGAGCCGGGTTTATTGCAATATTATTGCGCACAAAAAACATCCGATGTTGATATTCTATCGCAATTGCAACACTCCTCCATTGAACAGGTTCGATTGATGGTATGTCGCAACATTCATACATCACAAGATGTACTTATTGCGTTAAGCCAAGACAGTAGTCCGGACGTTTCACATGAAGCCTATGCACACATTGACGCGCAAGCATGCGTAAAACGATTCATTGAACAACAGGATGCTATAGCTCGATTGCAAAATGCAGAATCGAAAATTAACATCATGAAGTCACAATTGGAGAGTGCTTGTGAACGTGCAAGACAGGCAGAAAAGACAACACGCACCTTGCAGGAAGAACATGATAACTTAGTAACAAACAACAAACATCTCGAGTATAAACTGCAGCAAATAACAAACGAACGCGATTCGTTGCGCGAGACCACACACAAGGCATCGCTCTTGTTGTATGCCTCACAAATGGCAGCGAAATACGCGAGTTATAATGTTGATACACAGCCACGCATTGACCCTGAGTTAGAAAAATTCGCGGACATTGTGAATAAGTTACGCATTGGTGGCTTAAAAGGTGATTTCTTGCTACTTATTCCAGAAAGTCCTCGTAAATGGGGCAAGGAAATACATTGCATTCATTTCGACGGCAAAGAGGCTACCCCTAAGTGGTTTTTGGGGTATTCAATGAACAGCAGGCAACGTATCGATAAACGCTATTCCTTAAATACACTCCCCCATAATACCGATTGGTGTAGCTTGATTACCAAAGACGAGGCCATTCAGATGTTTGGTGAAAAATACTACAATTCGCCTCTGTATCAAGGAAGATAACCCATGAAACAAGACAGAATCATGAGCGAGAATGTAATTCCATCTAATATCACCGTGCTACATGCAAATATGCCAACTTACGGAATTGGAACCACATTCGATGAACGTCGGCAAAACATGCGTGAGCAATGGGCGAGCGAGGTGGACCATATTCGGAGTACTGTGGGAGATGGCGCCCACTATATCTTGCGACTCAAAACATGCAAGGACGGAGCAGAGCAGTGCGCATATCTTCCCGGCTACAAACAGAAATATGATTTCGGCGCTTTTTGCATAAATTGCAAACATGACTGCGTTATCGAAGAAGATAGATATGGACAGATGAGCTACGCGCCTAAGTGGAGCGACATCTTTGACGATTTGATTATTAAACAGAGTGAAAATGCCGCAGAATTTGACAAGATGTTTGCGCTGATGAAGCGAATGTATGAGTGCTTACCTGTATCCGACGACGAAATTGATGCTTTGCACTTTAGTAATGGAATCCCGACGGATTTTCTTTTACACCTTATGCGTCGTCTTTTGCTTGAAGAAGACATTAATTATCCTACGGGCATGGGTCGTACATATCCATGGAGTCATATCCTAAATCAATGTTGTCCTCTTGGTTAACTAAATACCCCGTCTTCCTCACGAGGCGGGGTATGTTATTATTGAATGTAATGTTTCCAAAATGTAAAAGTCGACATTTTGCAAGGGAAAATCACCCAAATATCTTGACAAAATCACGAAAATATGGTATAATAAAACATCACCGATGAAGAAAAAGGATAGACTCATCATGACCACAGAAACAAGTGCAAAAAATATACGATTAGCAAAGAAAACACCAAAGCTGCGTAAGGGGACCAAGAGTTTGGCAGAAGTAAACCCAGTGCTCGCTAAACAGTGGCATCCCACCGACAACGGAGAGTATACACCACATAATACAGCCCCATATGCCAATTATCAGGCAGTGTGGCAATGCGAACATGGACATGTGTGGAAAGCAAGCGTTCATCACAGGACCAGAGGAACCAGCTGTCCATACTGCGCCAATCACAAAGTATGGGTTGGGTTTAATGATTTAGCCACCACACATCCAGATGTGGCGGCTGAATGGCACCCAACAAAAAATGGCGCCCTATTACCACAGGATATCGTTGCTGGTTCAACCGTGTCCGTGTATTGGCAATGCAAGGCAGGTCACGAATGGCAGAGGACAGTAAAGTCGCGCACTCAGGGTAGTAGATGTCCCATCTGCACCAATCAAGAAGTGCTCGTGGGTTTCAACGACCTTGCAACAACCCATCCCCACTTAGTAGCACAGTGGCATCCAACCAAAAACGGCGAACTCAAACCCACGGACGTTGTGGCGGGTTCTCAAACGCACGTAGTATGGCAATGTGAGCATGGACATGAATGGACTGCAACTGTAGTAGAAAGAAAAAGAGGACGACAGTGCCCTCATTGCAGCAACCAAACCTCCTTTAATGAGCAGGCATTATTGTATTACATACAGCAAATGTGTCCCGATGCGTGCAATCGCGCGAAAATCGCTGGGAAAGAAGCAGACATCTATATTCCGAGCCTTAAAATAGTTGTTGAATATGATGGTTGGCATCACAATGAAAGTAGAATGGCGTATGACATACAAAAAGCCATACATATGGAACAACACGGTATGCATTTCATTCGCATCAGGGAACCTGATTGCCCGTTATTACCAAATATTTTTGGCGATTTATTTGTGATGCAGTCCAAACGACACGCGGATATTAAACAAGCAGTATACTGGTGTTTGCAACAAATCATAAAGTATGATTCGCAACTTGTGATGCCGGATATTGATTTAACGCGCGATGCGTTGAAGATTCGAGCAAAAATCACATACGCACGAACTGAGCGTTCCATTGCATACGTATATCCAGAACTTTGTAGCGAATGGGACTGGGAACGTAATGCGCCATTAACTCCCACAATGGTATCAGCACACGCCCGCACGAAAGTGTTTTGGCGATGTCCGCAAGGACATTCATATTATATGGCACCCAACACCCGCGTCCGTTGCAAGTATGGCTGTCCAGAGTGTGCTTGCGTTGCAGCATCAAAAAAGATACGCCACCAAACTCAAAATCAATATGTTGGCAAAGTTGTCGTGGCGAACAATTCACGGACCATGATATTAGTCGAATACACCGGATATGATGATTGCACCATTCAATGGGATGATGGTTCGTTGCAGCATCATGTCAAAAGCTATAATTTTATGAACGGAAAAGTAGCATACCATCCCGATAAAACTCCAATTCAAATAGATGGCAAACCCGTCTATGTCGATGTACCCCAAAAGGAGAAGCCTGTTATCCCTGATGGACTATATTATGTCAAGTCTAATAGAACCGGAGCCAATGCTATTATGGAGATTGTCGGTGATGATGTTATCATTAAAGCAGGCTCTGTTGTTTCATATCGCATGTCGACAAAAGTCAAGCCGAGTACTTATGCTGCGCGACAAGCATTACAGGTAGATGACCAACGTACAGTGCTACATGATATGAAGGTCTCGTCCATTACATGCGCCGCCAGTGTTGTGATGGGGAGCCGCACCAAAGGTTGGGACGCATGGCGCACTGCCGACGGACAACCTATTAGTATTTATCAATAATATCAATGAATACCTACATCGCCATGATGTGGGTATTTCTTATGTCATTCTTATCACAGAAATATCAATTTGAAGGAGTGTCTTATGAAAAAAATATTATCATTGTTATTAATATGTGCGTGTTTATGTGGCTGCCTGTGCGCCTGTGCGCAAGAACGCACCATCGTTCGCCTTAAAAGTGGCAGTATTTTATTTTCACTTTTTGAAGGTTATGCTATTGGCGACGCAGAATTGATAGATATGTATTTTGAGCCCTATACAACTTCAGACCCCGCTGTATGGAAAGGCGCGGTACTGTGGGAAGATAGATACAAACTTGAAGGTAAATATGTCACTCAAAATGTTTTACCTGGCACCATTTTGCAAAAGGATTGGTTTGTGACTGATAAACCAGAAGATACAGCCAGTACGCCAACATACAAGCCACCTACAACGAACATCCCAGATATCGATGATAACCAGACTGACAAGCCACCCGTGTCGGAAGAGAAGCCGCTCCCCACATATGAGCTTGTGTACACAAATAATGGGGCATATGTATCATTGTCGCGCGAAGACATCTTGTCACATATCGCTGCTGACTGGAACAATGCGGATGCTATGGCAGCCGCTGATGCAGCGAAGATTGAATACTTTGCAGTTGTGCGTGATATCAGCGTACGCATAAAATCAGTCGACTCGTATGCATCCTTGGTAAGTTACAGTGTCAACAATACGCTTGATTTATTTGACACATCAACTGATTACCAACTCAATGTTTCACGTTTTGTGCAGTTTAGTAATAAGCATCATAATTTTTATCCACAAGAGGCTTATAAAGCCGTATTAAATGCAGCGCCTTCTACAATCGAAATTTCCATGACATTGCGTTATGGCACCGCTCAAAGTTACAAGAGTGAAAGTATAACAATTACCGGTAATATAAAATTACGAAATGACGTGGATGAAAGCCAACAGCCGGTCACGACTCTGCGTCTTACCGATACAGGTTGTGAAATAGACGTTCCTATGGATGTAATTTTAAAGTATTCAAATTGGACACATGATGAGCTCAACGCCAATAATGCTAATGAGCAATTTCGGACCCGATGCGTGTTTACATTTGGTCCTGCAGAATTTCATCAAGAGCAGTACGTACTCTCGATTAAACCATCGACACGTCCTGATGTGCTTACCGCTATCATTACATACAAATATGTAGATGCATACGAAGTGAACGGAACGGTATTATATAAACTTGCGCTTAATCCGCAAGACGTATATGCCAATTTAAATGGCTCGTATAGCTCTGGTAAGATGTCACGTTATTTTGATTTTTATATTAAATGTACTATTATTGACGCTCGCAGTGACAAGTAAGTATGACAGCAACAATCCCCGTCTCTTCCTCGAGACGGGGATTTTCTCATCTATATCAATCGCGTCCTCATCCACCCGGCAGAAGACTCAGACACTACTTGCCAGTATAGTATATGCGTACATGCAAAGAATATACGTTGTGCACAAAAAGACACGCAATGTCATTATTTAGATACTAAAGACTAAACGAGCTTCTTGCGATAGGCTCGTAGAGTTGGATTTGATATCGTCTATTTCAAAAGACCGCAAACCTTTTGTTACTGACGCATCAATCTATGTAAGCACAACAAGACTTGCTCTTTACCCCGCCACGCGGGGGTTATCGCACCATTATCGCAGTTCACAACTTGCGCGACTATTTTACCCCGCTATGCGGGGATTATCGTGATAATCAGACAACACCCACTCGGACCCCGGGCAGGTGTTTCTCTATCTCTGACTCTTTTCTCTACTCTCACGTGCATAGTCCAGCAATAGCCAGCCGGGAACGCAATATTCCTCTGTCATAATTAATATATAAAAATCATCTTAATATAAAGGGGTAATACAATGAAAAGAACAATTGAAAAGAAATTTTCCGTATTCTCATTGCGCATAAACAGCCAGTTTCCGTTTATCCACTTTGATGTGTTCCGCACAATATACAGTGTCAACGAGAAATCCTGCGAATTTAGCATTAAGGGGGTCCTGTTAACCCTGATTTTGGCATTGCTTCCGCGTTACTGGGATGCATGTCCCTGGGACGCAGGTACCGGCATAGCGATTGGCGGAGCCATTGCGGTACTATGGACTATTTTTACGTTCATACGATTCAGAATTAAAGTGCGAAAACTTGATGAAGCGGCTGCGTACAAGCCAGCACCAAAAGCGTATAACCAAGCACCTCCGCCACGTCAAAAAATCATCGAAACAGAAGCCCCCACAACTACATTTGATGTCACAAAAAAATATTTCATTGCCAAATATAGCGATGAAATTGCTTTTTGGAAAACAGAAGGATGTCGCTATCTGATACTTACAGAAACAGCCGCAGACATGACGCTTTTCCTTGCTGATAATGAGAACTACAAGCACTACAGACCATATTTGTGCCATATCGATACAGTGGTACAACTTGCCAACATGATTGGATGCCATAGAATCAGAATGATAACCGAGAGCGGGTCTTATACCCGACCGCTGACCGACATTACGTCTCAGCCATATAATGATTTACTTGAAGATACGCTCAAAAGCCAGGATGAGTTGTTTGTGGTTGTGGCACATTCCGAAGATGGAGCACACTATATCACCAGTGACGACAGCTTAATAGTGTGCCTTTCTAAGAGGGACGCTGATGCGCTTGGATTGCAACTCTCAACGCGTAACGAAGTCCAATCTGTGAACGTTCAGGAACTGCGCGACATTGTAGTTCAGGTAGACGGTCTGTGCATTTTGGACGGAAACAAGACCGCACTGTACAATAAACCCAACACGCATGTCCTACCTATTCTGGACCGAATAAAACCAATTGACATTAATCAACAAACAACACATCATGATTTAAATGCACCAGCCCAACCAAATACGTCACATGATACAACCTGTTGGAACTCCGATTTTGCAACACATACTCAACGTTATGTAGATGAGGATGATATCACAAAGAATACAATATTCGCAAAAAATACTTTCTTGTCATTCGATGGAAACAAAACCATGAGAAACTCAAATGTTTTGTTGCTGGGTGGCACAGAAAGAGGCGAGTACAACAGATACAGCAATTTCATTATCCCCAACATGCTAACTCAAAGTTGTAATTTTGTGACAATCGATTCGCACGGCGCTTTAACAGAAAGCGTGCATGACCAGCTGAAAGAACTTGGATATGAAGTGATGGTGTTAAATTTAAAAGACTTTACACCCTCAGATAAATATAATCCATTTGATTATCTTGAAACCGATGCTGGTGTCCAATCATTGAGTGAAGTGTTCATACAAAACACAAGAATGGATGCTTCAAAAAATTCATATGACCCGTTTGTGGAAAGGTCAGAAAGAATCATTTTGCAAGCTTGTATATCTTATTTGTTAAACACCCAACCCAAAAACAAACATAACTTCTCTTCAGTACATGAATTCTTGAATACAAATAATCCTGAAATGTTACGTGAAATTTTCGCAAACGCCATCAGCAATGCACCCTCAGATGATGTTGCAAAATGTTTTAAGACAGTTTCCGAAATGTCACCCAAAAACCTCATGTCGATTTTGATTAGCTTAAAGATGCGATTAATCATGTTTGGTATGACGGCTTTTCAAAATATCACCAACGAAGACACCATTGATTTATATTCAATGCAAGAAGGCAAGAAAGCGTTGTTTATTATTGCACCGCCTAATAACAATGGGTTCAATGTGATTGCGACAATGCTGCTTTCACAATTGATGCATATCACCCTGGCTTTCGGTCGCAACAAGAACAAACATCTTCGCTTTTTCATTAATGCAACCACAAGTTCCGGATATATCTCAGATTTGTGCCGAACCATACCAATGGCGCGCGCAAGTAATGCTTCGGTGGTGTTAGCAGTCTCAACCATAGGTCAATTACAATCAATGTATCCCGATGTATGGGACTCGGCAAGCAGTGCCATGGATTCTTTACTGTATTTAGGTAGTGACGACAAGAGTACAATTGATTATACGGCTAAGCGCATCATCAGCAGTAAAACGTTAGACAAATCGTTGACAGAGATTACAACGGACTTGACCTTGCTCAAAGAAGACGAATGTATTGTTATGATACAAGGGATTAAGCCCTTTAAGGACAAAAAGTTTTAATGATGAACAATCCTTCCCGTTCGGGAAGGATTTTCTCTTTTGAGAAGCTGAAGTGAATGGCGACAGCTTCGTTTGTATTGCATTGTGTACAAGTTTCGGTATGTATGCCATAATTATAATGTTCTGTTGCACACGGGCGCTTACCTCCTTCCCGTTACGAAAGGTAGGTGATTAGTATAGAATTTTTCGCATTATGCAAAATGTTCATTATAGATTTTGCTTTGCCGGTAGTGAAACTGATAATCAGTTGTCCATTGCTTTGGGTCGTTCTACTTGCAAAAGCATTCAGACGATAATCCACAACCAAAAGTAACAGCAGCTCAACAGAACATAAGATACCTGTCTCATCCGAGGCGGGTATTTCTATTTCCACTCCATCTCTTGACAATTATGAATAATTGTGGTATAATATATGTATTACATAAGATTGGAGACTATATATGACTGAAATCAAAATACTCAAACACAGATGTAACGATTTGTATAAAATCTGGCAACAACAACATCGAGAATATTTTAATCACAATAATAGTATTATTAAGGACAAATTCCCGCACGCAGTCTCTTCTTTTACCTCTTTCCTTAGAATCAATCATTTATCATTAGAGGATACAAAACACATTATATGGTATGATGAAAAGAAACAAAAAATTTATTCAATTATCGATAATATCATACATGTATTATTTGCGGTATTTGGGCTTTCCAGTTTTTGGCAATCCGTTGTTACCAATGCCAACAAACACTATACAACAATATCAACACTCTCGATAGTATCATTTGTTGTAGGATTCTGCTTATTCTGTTGGCATATAATACGAGCATTTTTGCCAAGTGTAACACAGGGTGTATTTTATAGCCAAAAAACCATCATACAATACTCTTTAATAGCACTCTGCAATCTGCATAATGTCGACACAAGCGCTAATAACAAAGTGGTTGAATTAGGAAGCGGCTGTTTTATAGAAATTTCACATAATGATACTGAATTATATAGCGAAAGCATGCTTCAATCTATATACTACACTTATGCATATAAAATCACCATTACCAAAAACCGCCCCTATTACTATATTCTTTACACAAACCATCAATATAGAACCAAAACTCACGCTTACATCGAATTTTACAAACGCTGTGCTGAACAAATTGGAAAGCGGTGGGATGATATCAATCGTGAGCAAATCACAATTACTTTATGCGATACTATAAAACCAGTCACCAACTTGTCTGAACAAAATGATTCGATTAAAAAAAATAACAGATACCCCACGAATCAAGCACAAACGCATCCTTCTTATCTAACATCTTGGTTCCAAAAGAGAGCCTGTTTTATGTTGACTTGTTCACAAATATTATCATGTATTTTAATTTTTGTGTTCGTGCTGTTTGCCGCCAGCTTTATATATCATGCCTTTACAAAATCAGTATGGTTTGTGGGAGGGACACTTGCGTTAGCATCAGTGTTGGTTATTTTGTGCGCCATATTTGAATTTCATGATAATAAAAAACGCAAACAAGAATTACAAAACACAAGCGACACAAATGTACACATCGGCGTTGTTGCAACAGCAACTGCATTGGTCATGATGATATGTACCATTCTGTCATTGATTCCATCGGTATCAAATATAGTGCAAACCATTAAAGAATGGATGAGCGCCTTATAATACATGAGTTTTTCGTCCTATATAACATTCTCACACCCCTATCACTCATAGGGGTGTTTAGTTTTATGTACATCGTTTATATAGCTATTATTTATTAGTCAAATTATTTACCCATCATCTCAAAAATCACAAACTGTCGGTCATTATTAAATTGGTAAGAAGATGCATCGACAACACCCATTTACGCATGTTCAAGTAAATACCGGATGCACTTTGAAAGGAGAAGTACTAACATGAAAAATCGATTAATCGATTTTCACTCACCATACATCCAAACTGTGTTACACACACTCTTAAAGGACCGCACAACGCGTCGCAATATTATATGGGCAACAGATAACTACACATCTCTTGGAAAAGATTACAGTGAGATTTCCCAAATTACCGAAGAGGCACTACTTGCTTTTGATGATATGGACGATTGTTTGTTTCAGCCACGTGTTTTTAAGTCTCAATTAGAACAAAAGAAACGCACAAAAGGTAAAGCTGAAGTGTTTACACCATCATGGCTTTGCAATGAAATGAATAATTATTGCGACGAAATATGGTTCGAACGCTCAGATGTCTTTAATAAACCCGGAGAAAAGAAACACAGTTGGATTAAAACGCGAGGAAAAATTCAATTCAGCAATGAAAAACATAAAACATGGCAGGACTATGTAGATAACCGCCGCATGGAAATTACATGTGGCGAGGCGCCATACCTTGTGTCACGATATGACACGACAACCGGCAAAACCATACCTGTACCCAGAAGAATTGGCATCCTCGACCGCAAGCTTCGTGTTGTGAACGAAAATACTGAAAACCGCGAAGATTGGTCATTCTGGGCAATTCGTGCATATCAATCTACATATGGTTACGAATATCAAGGAGATAATCTGCTAATTGCTCGCGTCAACCTATTTCTGACCTTTATAGAAAATGTACAAGAACGATGGAACGACGAACCGACTGCACTCGAACTGATGAAAATAGCGCATGTGATTTCATGGAATCTTTGGCAAATGAATGGGCTTACCAATCAAGTACCATGGAATCCCTGCTTGGAATTCGAACAGATTGATAATCAAAAATTAGAAGTATCGAGAAGTCTACAAGTATTAAACTCTCTTGCATTTACAGAGCACCTTACGGAAGATGCCGCCAAACTTGCAAAAATTGCACGTGATGTTGATACGACCATTCCGCACACCGTCACCACTCTGCGTGAAGAGCTTAAACCGATGTATCGTGACGCTGCAATGTATGAATTTGCACAATATGCTGAGATAGATTGCGAAAAACCCAAAAGTATACAGCAACTTATCACGCGCAAAAACGGATTAATCAAGTCGTTGCAAGCACAATATAATCGACTGAACGCACACGAGTTTTATGAACCACAATACTGCGTCATTCAAAGATGGAGCAAAATGAAAGACGGAGATTTACGTGGTCAAATTATTACGTTTCAATCACTAAATGAGGTATAATTTATGAGTAAACAAAAGAAACCGATGTTTGATTTTATAATCGGTAACCCTCCATACCAAGGAGCAAACCATCAGCAACTATATCCAGATTTTTATCTCGCATCACGTAAAGTTGGACAAACCAGCTGTTTAATTTTCCCAACTGGTTGGCAACAGCCTAAAACGGCGAATAACTTAGGAAAATTAAATAAACCAGAAATTAAAACAGACCCGCAAATTGTTGCAATACATAATAAGCATAACGTTTTTTCAGGCGTACCTGGGGCTGAATGGACAAATGTTGTACTCTGGCAAAAAGATTACAATAATGGATTAGACGGCGCACAGCTTGTGCATACAGAGGGCGTAGCCACACCTACATTATTGTTGTGGGATAAATCACAAATTGAAAAACCAATTGAGATTCAAACACTGGCATCCTTGGTTATGTCCCATCCATCCTTTGTGTCTGCACAATCCATCACGTCTGTACTAAAGCCATATGGCTTACGTACAGACGTGATGGATGATTATGATAAATATAATCTTCCACCGTTTTTTGAAACTCAACAAAACGATAACGATTTTGCAGTATATGGATTGCGCAAAAGGAAACAAGTAATCCTCTTTGCTCCCGCTAATTACCCAGTTCCTAAAAAATCGCCAGTTATTAATAAATATAAAGTGTTCATTGGAAAGGCATGGGGAAATTTTTCTGATGCATATTTAGGTGGTGCATATGCAGATATTGTAATCGCCTCTCCGAATGAAATATGCACAGAAAATTATCTCGAAAGCGGCAGCTTTGATGATTTTGAGATGGTACAAAAACACGCTAAATATCTTATGACCCGTTTCGCAAGAGCATTGCTTTATATGCATAAACACACGCAAGATAACTCAAAAGAAAAGTGGGCTGCCGTCCCTATTCAAGATTACTCTGAATCATGGTGGGATTTATCAATTGAAGAAATTGACGAAAAATTGATGGATAAGTATGCAGTTCCTCAAAATATTCGCGACTTTGTGAAAAACCACATTCAAACTAAAACCGAAGCCAATATTGTTAATTTCCGAGGTGCAATATGTTGACTCAAAATGATTTAAAAAATCTCGAAGAACACATTACTGGTCACGCCGCGTTTAAGTGGTATTCTCCACAAGGTGAACGAGAGATTCGTGCATCCTATCGCAAATTCCAAAACGAGTTCAATAACTATCAACCCGGCAATATAAACACTTTCAATCTGTTGTTACAAGGTATATGGAATGTGGTGTTTCAGTGGGACAATACGCGTAAAGGTGGTCCCGACATGGATACCAACATTCGCCAATTATATTCCGATACATTTGATGCCATCATCAACTGTATGCAAGCATGCAAAACATCAGCACATTTATATGAACAAAATATAAGTAATGCAATTTTATTTAATGGTACGTTATATCGCATTTTGTGTGACATAAGCGCAAGCGATGTAATATACAGTGACAAATATTACTCATACTCATTTCATCCTCATATACCCGAATACGAGGGTTATGAATGCTATTGCGGTGTGATTGCCACAACAAACACACAACCAGGCATCAACATTGCTGGAGTATACCAAGTGTATAGCGAGTTACAACATGAAACATATTTATGTCGCGAATATGAACATGAAGTAATATTTCCAATGAAGCGAGCGGATATACAACAGTTGATTGAATTTAACGATGCGCAATTGTTAAACGGAGATTGGACAAAAGGAGGTGCATCATGGCAAAACGTAAAATTTTAACAGACGCCCTCCCAATGATATATTGCTATACAATTCCTGGGTATATACCCAAAGTTGGGTGGTGTAAAATTGGATACACAGAAAAGAATGTAACCAACCGTATCCATGACCAGACTCATACTGCCGGTGTACAAGCGCAGGAAGAGTGGCGCGATATTGCTGTATATGGCGATGGCACAAGCACATGCTTCACAGACCACGATTTTCATGCTTATCTTGAATCTCGAGGTATCGAAAGGGAAGTAGGTACAGAGTGGTTCAAGATTGACCCCAAGGAAGCCAGAGATAAGTTCGATGAGTTTCGCAGAAGAGACCACGTGGCGCAAGCTGTGTTACGTGCCAAGAAATATCAGCTTCGCCATGAGCAGGGGAAAGCTGTAGATGAGGCGCTGGAATATGCTAACAACCACGAATCCAGCGAATTCTTACTCAATGCTAAGCCTCGATTTGGAAAATCGCTAACGGTGTACGATTTCTGCAAAAAGAAAGACGCAAAGCGCGTGCTGATTGTCACCAATAGACCAGCAATCGCTAACTCATGGTACAGCGATTATGTTGAGTACGTCGGCAGAGATGATTTATATTACTTCGTCTCTGAAACTGACGAGCTCAAAGGTAAAGAATGGGTACTTACTTGGGAGCAATTTGAAAAGGCACAAAAAGCCGCGCCAAACGGCATTGAATATAAATGCATTTATTTCTTATCGCTGCAAAACCTCAAAGGCTCCATCTATTTCGGCGGCAACTTTGACAAACTCAAAGAAGTCAAAAATATCGAGTGGGACATTCTCGTCATTGACGAAGCTCATGAAGGTATAGATACATACAAGACCGATGCTGCGTTAGCACACATCAAGCGCAAGCATTCATTACACCTTTCTGGTACGCCGTTTAAGGCGCTAAAAAGTGACAAGTTCAATGAGGATGCCATCTTTAACTGGACTTACGTCGATGAGCAGATTGCCAAAGAGGCATGGAATGAGGAAAATGGTACTAACCCGTATTTCGCTTTGCCGACATTGCATATGCACACATATCGCATGGCAAACATCATCACCGGTGCGCAAGGACCGAATTTGAACGATGATGACGCTTTTGAATATGTGCACAAACTGAACGAGTTTTTCGCAACGAACAAAGACGGCAAATTCATTCATGAAGCAGATGTTGATGCATTCTTGGATGCATTGGTCAATAATGAACATTTCCCGTTTTATACACAAGACGCTCGTGATGAACTGGCGCACACGTTCTGGTTAATGTATCGTGTGGCAGATGCAAAAGCAATGTGCAAAAAGCTACAAGCGCATCCAGTGTTCAAGGATTATCACATTATCGTCGCTGCAGGTGACGGCAAGGTTGAAGGATATAATGAACGAGAAGAGAAAACATCATACAATGCTGTGGTTAACGCAATCAAACAGTATGATAAGACTATCACTCTTTCTGTTGGACAACTGACCACCGGTGTTACGATTCCTGAATGGTCTGGCGTAATGATTCTCTCAGAACGCAATAGTCCCGCGCAATACATGCAGGCAGCATTTAGAGCGCAGAATCCGTGTTTGTTTATGAAAAACAGACAATGGTACCGCAAAGAAAATGCGTATGTCTTCGACTTCAACCCCGAGAAGAGCTTGACGATTGTTGAGCAGTTTGCGAATGACCTGTGCTCTCACACCGCCAATGGTCGCGGAACATATGAGGACCGCAAGCACAACATTGAGCAATTGCTGCGCTATTTCCCGGTAAACGGCGAAAATGAAAACGGAGAAATGGTGGAATTAACACCAGAACAGGTATTATCAATTCCCAGACGCATCCGTTCAGAAGAAGTTGTGAACCGCGGTTTTATGAGCAACATGCTGTTCCAAAACATACATAACGTTTTCCGCGCACCGCAGGAAGTGATGGATATGTTGAATGCCTTCCCATTACCACCTACCAATAAAAAAGTATCGATTGCCAGTAATACCAGCAATGACCTTTGCATTAACGATGGTGGCGAGGTGCAAATCCCTGCCCCATACATCGAAGAGAAAGGCAAGACAACAGTGCCATCTGGTATTCGCGGCAAGGCTGTTGGGAAAGCAACCAATGGTGTCAAACAAGTAGATAATACCAATGCAGATAAAGCACGAGCTAAAATCACCGAAATTATTACTCAATCTGCAAAAGAAGTCATCACAGCTGTTTATGACGAAGCAGGCAAAAGCGCAACACCTGCTGTACGCAAAAAGGTGGAAAAGCAAATTCATCAGGATGTGACTGATATTGTCGAGTCATACCATCGCGATTATATTATTAAAGCCAAAACTGTACAAGCAGAAATTGAAGAAATGTTCCCCAACGAAGACGCTGATACTATCAAAGAACTGGTAGAAGAAGCACAAGCTGAGGCGCATCAAACATTTATGCAGCAGATTGAAACCGCCACTACTGCGATTATCAATAATGCAGTAACATACGCAACTGAATCTACCGAAGTTGCTGCGCGCGAAAAGGAGCGCGATGAACACATGGATGAGGTGCGAAAACACTTACAAGGTTTTTCTCGAACCATCCCATCTTTCCTTATGGCATACGGTTATCATGGCGTTACACTGGACAGCTTCGATACCATCATACCCGATGATGTCTTTCAAGAGGTGACCGGTATTACGTTAGATAACTTCCGTTTCTTGCGTGATGGAGGAGATTACGAAGATAAACAAACCGGCGAGACTAAGCATTTTGATGGTCGGTTATTCGAGCCTACCGTATTCAACGATTCAATTGAGCGCTTCTTGCAGAAGAAAGAAGAGTTGCGCAATTATTTCGATGATACACAAGCCGGTGATATCTTTGACTATATCCCGCCACAAAAGACAAATCAGATTTTTACTCCCAAAAATGTGGTCAAAATGATGGCGGACATCTTAGAACAGGAAAATCCCGGTTGCTTCGATAATCCAGAAAAAACGTTCTTAGACCCGTACATGAAGTCCGGATTGTATGTTGCTGAAATTGTCAAGCGTTTGTATAACAGCCCGAAGATGAAGGTACGATATCCGGATGACGGGGAGCGCCTGCGTCATATATTTTCTACGCAAGTATACGGACTGGCGCCTACAAAAATCATCTATGAAATCGCTTTGCACTTTGTGCTCGGATTTGACGAGAACGCCAATATCGAGAAACATAACCTCCGCTTCTTTGACGCAACACCTTATGCACAAAACGACACCCTGGAAGATGAGCTGCAGAAACTCTTCTTCGAAGAGTCGTATGTGCTACCCGAAGATAGTGATATTACAGATTTCTTGGATATCATGAATGTAACATATGTAGACCGTCGTCCCAATGGCGGATGCTTGTGGATAGAGGGTGGCGCAGAACTGCAGGAGATTGTGGACGCATGCAAAGCTCGCAATGTCATATTCACTTTCAAAGAAGTTGGTGCACACGCAACACGGTATAATCCCGGTTGGTGGGCACGATAACACAAATGTTTTTCAATTTTTTTCCAAAAACCTCTTGACAAATAGTACTTTTTGTGGTATAATATATACATACAGCAAACGAGACATGCTTGATACACCACCCACCGCTGTGGGTGGTGTTTTTATTTGATATATTAAGAGGAGAACTATCAAATGGAAATTTGGATACCAATCATTATTTCACTTTTCGCACTGATATGGAGTATAATACAATCAAATCAACAGCAAAAACTTGCAAATCAGCATCACTTGTGGGACAAACGCATGACTCAATACAATGCATTACACAGTCTGATGCAAACCTACAAAGAAAACCGACATTTATTTTGGATGCAAGACGCGCCAAATAAAGACATTGCAGAAGTGCCAGAGACCGTATACTATTTTCTTTTGAATTGTCAAACGTTGCGTCACATTAATGAGTCATTCAAAATGGTCGAGCATCAACATGCCACCATTGTCAAAGATTATCTTTTAAATAATGCGAAGCAAATGTCTGTATTATGGGAACCTGATATCAGTGAGCCGGCTGTTCAATTTGTTCAGTTATTCGCGAACTTCACAGAGTTATTGCATAGGCAAGTTTTGCTTGCTAAAGACGGACCAACGCTCGGGAAATTGATAATAAAAACTGAAGCATGGCAAACCAGAGTACAAGAAAAAGCAGAAAGCGCAGGATTATTTGACAGCCTGCAGAATCTTCAAGTGGCATATGATAAATGCGTTCAGAATAATATTTTAGAATATATGAAAAACACTCTCACATTTTCCAAACCATTAAGAGTCATTGGCATCAAACCCTGGTGCAAGTCAAAGCAACCCCAAAAACAACAAGAATTACAGCAACAGACTGAAGCATCAATCAAACAGAAACAAGATTTGATTGATATACACGACAAAAGATTAAGCCAGTTATTCAAGGTGTGCTATATTGCCGCTCTTGGTTTTGTATCAGCCTTGTTAGCAAATGCGACATTACCAGCAGACTCCAGCATTGTACCACAATATACTATCCCTGCTATCATCACAGCTACTGCAGCCGTCGTTATATGGATAATTAAACACGCTCTTCACGCCGGTCAATGTTACGCTTACTCAGAAAAATCATGGGAAGACACCATTGAACATTCCAATAGAACGTACCAATATGCTCTTGCAATGATAAAGTGCGCTCTGACATGGATAATCGTAGTGTTTTTAGTTTCTGTGATTTCGCCACAATATGAACGACTTACATCATTCATCCAATGGCTTGGCGATACTTTTACACCGACTGTGAACCTTTATATTTTGAGTTGTATTATTATGTTGCGATGTGTTATCAATAGAATCACATCTAACCCCAAAATCAAATCCATTTGCACGCATATTACTTACTATGCCGGATTATTATGGACCACGCAAGTGATTTGGAATCTCTAAATTGAAGCCCCGCCTGACAGGCGGGGCTTTATATTTAAAAAAATATTTACAAATAACGCAAAATAAAGTTCCGTTTTTCGAAATTTGTTACTATAATATTATTGACAGGATAAAATATTCTTCACTATTACCGATTTTTGTCACTATAATATTTCTGGACAACATCAGAAAGGAGAAGTTTTGATGAATCAACGCTGACCACCAATAAATTGTCTATAAGTCATTATTTCAAGAGAAAATATTGGAGGAAGAACAAGATGAACGAAATACAAAGTGTATATGCAATCAACGAATATATCAAGCAACCATGTGACGCTATGGCATTGTTGTTGACAGCACCATGGGGCGTTGGCAAAAGTTACTTTTTGCAACAGCAAACAAAGCTGTCACGTACAACGGTCATGATTTCATTATGCGGCATGACGTCAGTTCAAGAGTTAAGACAGTGCGTATGTCAAACCATTCGCATGTGCGACAAATCACAAACTCAACAACAAAAAGAAAATGTAACCGGAGCTTTTATTTCAGGATTAGCGAGAATGAGTCCATTTGGCGATTTGTACGACGCCTTGCAAAAGAATTATTACGATAATAATGCATTTTTAGATTTCACACGATATCTTGTAGTATTTGAAGATATCGAACGTACCGACATTCCCATTAATCAGTTATTGGGATACATAAAAAACCTGATGGAATCGCAACATGCCAAAGTGTTGATGGTGATGAATCATGCCAAATTAAAACACCAAGAATTATACGATGAAATCAAAGAGAAAATCATAGGTACTGTCATTCATTTTCATCCCAATCAATTGTTAGCGATGCATAATCTTTGCAATCAAGAGCAATATCCATGGATTCAAGCACTGTGGACAGACGAACTGTATGATAAATTAGAAAAACCCATCAATCTGCGTACATTTATGACATCATTACAAACAGCAAACATGCTGTACAAGTTATGTAGCCAGCAAAATATTGAGTTGCAAGAGGATGAGTTGAAAATACTATATATGAGTACCTGTTTATTGCGAGCACACTACGAATATACAAAATTCCCATCATGGAATACGAATCAGTTATGGCAATCTAATATCAAGCCGTTCCATATCACATTCCCGTTATGGAGTTTTGTTTATATTTATTGTGTTGCACAAGAATTTAATGCTTCTTTAATCAGAGCGGTGTTACATGAATGGCGCAAGCATCAACAACAATCGGCGCAACAATTACAAACAATACAGGTGTTAAGCAACTTACGAGCAAGCCTCACCACTACAGATGAGAATGTGAAATCTTGCCTCAAAAGTGTTCTCACTGAATTACAACAGAATACCATTGAATTTCATAATTATGGTGAAATTATTGAATATTTACTGCTGTTTGAAAATACACTACAAATCAAAATACAACCATATTTACGAGCAATGAAGCAAAATGTCATGGGTAAAGCTGAAACACAAGCATGGAAGACTGCCTTTTCGGGCTACTTATCATTTCCGGATGATATAAATGTCCAGAAATATCAAAAACTTATAAATGAACTCCAGCAAGTTGCCCAACAAACAGTGACTCCAGCTCCCGTTGTAATTGACACGGAAGAATTGTTGCAATTTCACGCCGAATTTAACGAACAACCACTATCGCAGTGCAATATAACTAATATATGCAACAATATTGCCAAATGGGATATCAAAACAGTCGAAATTCTTCGTTTACGTTTACTGCATGAATATGACAATCCCGAGATAAATTTGAAGTTGCAAGACGCAATATGGATACAAATGCTTGCGAACGCACTGCCTCATGAAATTCACGGAGACTATGTCTTGCAGTTGCAGCATAAATGGTTGAGACAACATATAGACACGTTATTGCAGCATGCACAAAAGAAATATCATAACATCGCGTATGATGGTAATACGCAGCACAAGGAACCCACCCCCATGAAATATGTCCGCGTTATGAATGGCGTCACATCTCACGCCAGTGGTTACCAATTTAAGCTCAACGAAGTCAATATTGCTGATGCCTGGAATCCTGCCGCAGATAATCCCAAAGATTTCGGCGGATTCAACTTTACCGATAAAGCACATGTACTACGCTGGATGATTCGCGGTGATACACTCTATGACGTTGAGATTCCAGAAGACGCAGAAGTAGTAGCCGTCGAAAACGGTAATACGCCTGGGGGAGTGTGGCGCACGAATCAGATTATCGTAAAGAATCCCCGGGTAATTACCGATGAAATGTGCCTGGCGTTATGCCAAATTGCGCAGCTGCCGGAGAAAGCATGGTTTCATGTACTGGCAATTATGGCTGGCAAGGGTTTTATCCAAACATGTGACTGGATTACACAGCACAAAGTAAATTCCAACAATATCGAGTTGTGCATAAGCGAGTACTCAGAATTTGCATTTTACAAAGGCAATGGAATTTACGATGAAGTTTTGACGCAGCTAAGTCATAAAATTCAGTAAGAATAAGGGAGTCCTGTCGTATTGACAGGACTCTTTTTGTTTTTCCGATAGATACCAAAATTACAATTACTGTCATACTTTATATATAACAATGAAAAGGAGCTATATTATGGCGAAAGGTATTATTTACATAACCACGACGGCGGTCACCGGTTTGATTAAAATAGGCAAAACCAGAAGCGACCAATTTGAAAATAGAATGAGATTATTGGAGCAAAATGGATATTGGAACGTAACGGGATTAAAACGATATTTTGCGGTAGAAGTAGAGCATTATGATGAAAAAGAAAAAATGCTGCATGTTATCTTCAGTAAAAGCCAAGTCGCGAGTTCCGAACTGTTTGCACTGGATAAAGAATTGGCGCGACAGATGCTGGAATCGTTTGATGGAGAACAAATTTATCCACCAGTAATAAAAGAAGAACCAAAATTACCACCCGAGTTACCCAAACCACCATCCATGCCGCACAAACATCCAGCCAAACCCCTTACCTTCACAATGCTGGGTATACCGGTTGGCACTGTGTTAGAATATGTATACGATAAATCGATTATCGTCACCACAGTCGATGATAAAAACAAAGTCGAATATAATGGACAAATCATCTCAATTTCTCGCGCTGCCATGATAATTCGCAACACACAAGCAGAACAAGGTGGACATTATTTTCTGTGGAAAGGGAAAAGATTAACCGAGTGGCGAAAAGAGATTGAAAAGAAAGGCATATAAATAAAGCACCCTGTGCATTACGCACGGGGTGCTTTTTGTGTATAAAAGTTGCTGAGAACCCCTCAGGTTACGGCTAAGTAATTGTTGTATCAATACGCACTTTCATGCTCAAATTTGCACATGAACATCGTGTTGATTACCATCTAAATAATGACAGTAATATCATTTTGGTACACAATACTTTTCATTTTAAAGAATACCAAAACCAGCATTTTCATTCCTCTGAGGGGTTCTCAGATAATGGCAGAAATGAGGTTTTTATGTATTACACTTTGGACAGTTATAAGCAAGATGTGCTTACTTACGGATTACAACAAACGTGGGAAAGAATATTCGACATGCTACATCAATTACCCGCAGAGATTTTTAACATCGAAAGTTTTGGCGAATTATATGAGATTGGACTGGAAACGCTTGACAAAGTTGACAAGAAAGAACATGGAAAATATTACACTCCATACGATGTTGCAAAACTTATGAGCAATTGGCTTAAACCACTCCCCGGTGAAAACATCTGTGATGTGTGCTGTGGAACAGGTAACCTGATTTTGGCATATTTAAGTATGTTAGGACCTGGCGAATCTAAAAAACTATTGTCACAAGGACGTCTTTGGCTTTTTGATTTAGATGATACAGCAATATATATCTGCAAGAAGACAATTGGATTGAAATACGGAGCAGAATACGAAGAGTATATTCATTGTGTGCACGGTGATTTTTTAAACAACAACATTCACCTGCCCGAGAATTGCAAGGTAATCAGTAACCCTCCATATTTTAAAATCAACTCCATATCAAGCGCGTGGAATCTTACGCCAGTTATGACGCAAAGTAAAGAGTTGTATGCTGCTATCATGGAAAAGATTTTTACTGAATCTATTGCATCTGTTATAATCACCCCTTACAGTTTTATTAGCGGTAAAAAGTTTTTCTCCTTGCGTGAAATCATGAATAAGCAAAGCGGCTCCATATATTCGTTTGATAACGTTCCTGGGTGTATTTTTAATGGTCGTAAACATGGAATCTTTAACACCAATACAACCAATTCTGTACGAGCAGCTATTACCATCACCAATAAATCTTTGCGTTCCAAGGGGTATCAAGTATCGCCACTCATCCGATTTAAAAACTCAGAACGAAAGCAAATCTTAACCAACCAAGTGCTTGAAAACATGTGCCCCAAAGTAAAACAAGTTGCCGGAAATCTTGGATTTGCCAAGTGTCACGCATCACTGCAATCCACGTTCAAAACATGGATTCACAAGTCAGACTCTCATAATTTACAAGAAATGGTTTCTCAGAATGGTCAATACGCACTTTGTGTTCCCAATTCGTGTCGATATTTTACCGTTGCGACGCGACGTGATTTGGCACGATGCGGCAAGTATACGCTCACATTTTCCACAGAAACCGAAATGCTGTTAGCCTACGCATTCATTAATTCTTCTTTCTGTTATTGGCACTGGCGTCTATATGATGGTGGTATTAATTACTCATCTCAACTGTTGCTTCAAATGCCTATTTTCGTGCACCAATTCACGGAAGAACAAAAAGATGCGTTGTGCACAGTGTCACGTAATATGATAGCGCACGAGCAAGACCATCTTTCTTATAAAAAGAACGCCAGTGTTTATCAAGAAACAGTAAAATTTCCTGTCTCATATCGCTCCCAATTAAACGCAATCCTCTGTGATGTGCTTGGCACTGACCCAGACTTGTCGATTCTACATAGCAATGAAGTGGGAGGTGTCGTCGATGAAAACTAAAGCTATCCAAGAAGCGCTTCGCATTATATATCAAAACGACACCTCATTAATCATTACAGATGACGATATTAAGCGTATCGAACAATATCATCAAAAGCACCTTGATGAATGTTCTTATTTAGACTATTTATATCACGCAGGGGAGATTATCAATCTCTTAAGTCTCCTCCAAAGTGGAAGAGCCGAAGTTGAAAAACAATACGAAATGCACAAAGCGTTGCAGGGTGGTATTTTAAGCGAATGCGTTTATGCACAAACACTGGCAAGGGTTTTTAAACTTGATAAGTATATCGATTTAGACCGTATTCCACACAACCAAATGCCAGTAAAATGTAAACAAGCGCTCTCCCATATCAAAGCATCAGCACAAACCGTGTCCGCCGCGCGATATCTTTATTATGGTGATAATGCGAACGAATACATCATCCAATATGGAAATCCCGCCACTGGCGATGCGCAAATCATTTATCTAAATGAAGAAATTCATATTGAATTTAAACAACCCAAAGCTAAAGTCGGTGAGTATGATTTAAATGTTGATATAAATGGAAAATTAAGTGTGCCAGACGTCACATTAAATCACTATGGAACCCCCTTGCAACAATGTATTTCTCAATTTAACGAAAAAACCGATTTATTCTCGTCAATGGGCAGGAATTACAAATTTGACGAAAGTGACAATTCCGCACTATTACAAATTGCAACTAAATATTTTGAAATCAACGATGTCGATTTGCTCGTTTCGGCTGTTAATAATGAATTGTTAGTAGTACGTCCAAACGATTTGATGACTACACTTGGTAATGGGGCTTATATTTGCAACTTAGATGGGTCCGAAATTCGTACCACAGGGCGGAATCTCAAAGCGGTCAAATTACACGACTTACTGGATGAGGCACTAATATATCCGGACATTACCCATAACCAAGATGAAACATTCACCATTTCTCCCGTCAAAGAAGCGCATAAAGGCTCCTCGGGTGATGGATACGGCACAGTGAAAGGACGCAATAGCAATGAAGTAAGTCGATATAAACTTAAATACATCTTTGCAATCAAAAAAGATAGGGCGCTGACATGGACAAACAGTAAAATTACATTCACCAAGGATGCTGTTCAAGAGGTCTCTCCTACATTCTCCGTACATATTACAATGTGCGCCACAAAACAAGAACTCATGGACTTGTATCACACGCTTGGCGTTTTATAAATACAATCTTCTTCTATCTATCCAATAAATGTAGGCTCTTGTCATTATTTAATTATAACTTACCAGCGAAGGAGACTACTATGATAGCATTTCACAAGGACCTATATTGGAATGTCCGCAAGGACCCCGAAAACAAAAACTTTGTATACATCTGGCGATATACACCCACAGACAAATGCACTGAACGTGTCACCGAAACGGGTATCACTGTTTATGAGAAGCACCTGCGAATCCAGGCGGTCAAACTCATGGATATCAAATTTGGTGCTCTAACCTATTGGCTCGCGTTTGGTGATGCATGCCCGGTAGATGATGAGTATATCAGAATCGGTACAGCTTTGGATAGAATTGCTGCACAATGCCACTTTGAGCCATCACGCTTCCATAAAGGACGTGCCGTCTATTGGACTACCACCCGCAGATACGACGAATGCCAAGGATTTTACATCGCCGTCATGCACTACAAATCTGCGTATTTCACGCACGAGGATATTCATGCATTTACCTCAGAAAAGCAACGCGTGTCCAAAGAAGAATGGGTACAGCTGTATCACAACTTGCAAGAGTTGCAACCAAGCAACACAAACACCATCGAACCCGTACGTTAATTACGTACGGGTATTTTTTTGAAAAATTTTCAAAATGCCCTTAATTTTTTCTAATTTTTGCACTATAATTAAAATAGAGACAAAAATAAAAAATATTTTCAAAAACTATGTTACGATTTCGAAAAGTTCCACTATAATTATTCATGTAAGGAGGTGATAACAACACACATAAATCAAAACCGCCTGCAAGGGCGAATAGTATCCCCTTGCACGACAATATAAGAAAAGAAAAAAGAAACAAAAAAAAGACGTATGCACGACAGTGAGAGTCCAAATGGAACGACGACTGTAGCATACCACTATGCAGAATCATTGAACGCCGTATGGTCACTGAATGCATGCCGCCCGTGGGGCGGCATTTTTACTTTCTACCGAAGATTCCCACACCAATGTCATAATTTAGGTAATGTTAAACATGGAGGTATTAATATGTCTACTTTTTATTCTTCCGATATTACTTGCGCGATGTGTGGCAAAACCAGCGAACACGATGTTATGGGCTCCACTAATTCCATGGGCTATATGGACCTGGATATGAGACCTGCTCCCATGGAACGCAACACCATGTTCACATGGATTCAAGCTTGCCCTCATTGCGGCTATGTTAATTTTTCTATCGATGAACCCCCTCTCATTTCAAAAGAGTTCTTGGAGTCTGAAGCTTATAAAACCGCTGATGGACACGACATGCCTACACTGGCACAAAACTTCTATCGTCAGGCGCTTATGTTCAAAGAGTGCAATGATGTCGCTCGAACCTTCCACGCATATAAGCACGCAGCATGGGTGTGTGATGATGCAAGGAGCCCCGAGGCTGTAACAATGCGATTGCTGGCACTTGAGGTGCTGACAACAGCCTCAGCCGGCGAAATCTATGCCAAAGAAGAGAGTCACATTATGAAAGCAGAACTACTCCGCCGTACCAATCAATTCGATAAGGTGCTTGCTTTGCCGGCTACACAATTTAGTTCTGCATTCCTGCAGCAACTGTTTGATTTCGAAAAAGCACTGGCTGAAAAGCACGATAATCGTTGCCACAACGTTGGCGAAGTATTGCCGCAAGAGCATGATGACAACGAGAATGATGACCTGTTCGATGATACAGACGATACACTCGATGATATTCTCTTCACCAGTGATGACGAACTGTTCCTCACATTCCCTGAAACTGTTCCCGTCGGCACCAAGGTTACAATCGGCATGATATTGGATTGGGCACCTGAACCGCTACGTAATGAACTGCACGCAATCATGGACGACATTCCGCCGGAAGAGCTTACAGAATCCATGGATGAAATCATTGCCGTTGTCGTCAAAGAAATTCCAGCAGGCACATCAATGGAACATACGCAGCTATATGATGAATTCTTAGCCGACGTGTGACGCTCTGCATCCCCAAAGTGAATGGCGGAGAGGATATTCTGTACTTACACCCCTAACAATCAAACAACACCCTTCCACTCAGAGGGGTGTTTTGCTTCTGTGTTTGTGCACAAGAACCGCTTCTCTGTCTTAATTTGGGTAACAAATCAGAACGGAGAGAGCAATGTTAACACACAATTTCGACGATTCAAATGAGCTTGGGAAACAAGGCGAAAGAATTATACGTGACTTTTTAGAATCTTTTGGTGGAATTGCACGATATGAGGATGTATCCGACAACAAAGAATACCAGGACAAAGATATTGACGGCATCCTTTGGACCAAGAAGGGACGTGCTATCCCCGTTGAACTGAAAACGGATAAATACACTACTGGCAACATCTTCTTCGAAACTGTCAGCAACTTGAAGTACAATACCCCGGGTTGTATGTATAAAACTAAGGCAGAGTATCTCTACTATTACTTCCCGAATTATCGCCGCATGTATTGCATCCCCATGAACGAATATCGCCAATGGGTAGAGGAACATAAACACGAGTTCCCAGTACAACGCGTGAGAAACGAAAATAAGAAAACTAAGCAAATTCACTACGCGTGCGGATACTTAATTCCACTGGAAAAGCTCGAAGAAGCGTTCCCACATTGGAGAAAGTTTGATATGCCGTACATTAAGATTGCATAAGGAGATTAATTATGATTGATTTTGAGAACGGCGTGTTTATTTTTGATGATTTCCGCGTCGATAGAAACACAAGAGCGCAAGATGTAGAACAACATTTCCGTGGTCGTTTTGAAAGACGACCTGCTACTGCCGCCAAGTATCCCGATGTATGTTTCGGATGGCGTTATCGTTTTCTGAAACATGTACCCTTTGGCAAGAAGTTTTGGGTCGAAGGAATGGAATGCACAATTGACGGCATTACTTTGGTACTCCGAACCCACCTCGACGATATTGATTGTACATCCGCGGTAAATTATTCCGCCAATGGACTGACTCGCCGCACCCCATTACTCTTCCATGAGTATAACTACCAATGGCTCTTTAAGGGTTGCTGCGTAGGACAACGTAACGATAACGACGAATCTTGTGTCGTCATCTATATCCCTTCACTGGAAATGAGTTATCTGAACCCGCCCTATCTGTATCTCTCGCCCGAGAAACAGCACTTCATCGTTAACAGCGTCCTGAATATGAATCAAATGCCGTACTAAGAAAGGAAGATGTCAAATGAAACAAGTAACTATTTTCGGCGGAATATTCTCCGTCTTAATGCTTGGTGTCTATGCCGCAGACGCCGTAGACCTATACAACACCCTGACCCCATACTTTACGTCTGGCTTTTCATCTATCTTTGCAGCATATCCTTGGTGGTGGTTGCTGTGCACAATTGCCGCGGTAGTCTGCGGATTGCTTGCACCTATTTTGTACTTTTGTGGAAGCGTCCATTGCATTGATTGTGCATATACCACATTTAGCTGCAACTCCCTATTACTACTGTTGAACTTCGTATTCCGCTTCAAGGTGTACATCTTCCATACGTACAACTGGTTCAACGGTTTCGTGGCATCCATCATCGTCATTCTCATCACCCTTGCATACGCCGGATACCTGCACTCGCAAAAAGAAAACAAATATTCTTCCGGCGGCGGTTGGCGCTACCTTGGTTCCAGATAATACAATTACCCCTCGTTATGAGGGGTAATTTTGCTTTTTCGCACAGGAAACCCTTGACAAATGCCAAGTTTTGTAGTATAATATATGTACGAAAGAAAGGAAGGATTCCCATATGAGTAGATTTAAGAAGATTGAGTACATCAAAGTGGACGGAATTGAAAAGGACGAAAATGGCAAATTGGTAGACCGCGAAATTCCCATGGTCGCAATGTACGATTCGGAACATGTAACCGAAGAACAGGCAAATGAAATGCTGCGCGCTGATAAGGAAAGTCCGTACCTCATGCTTGTGTACAAAGTGCATTACGATAACATCCTGCAGCCCGCTGTAAACGAAGCAAAGGAGCGTAGTTATGAAGGATAATTATACCGCATTGCTAAACCTGATTCGTGAAATCCAGGATAAAGGCGTAACATATAAACTGCCCGGCGAACCTTACACCAGTGTAGGCAACGAAACGCTGGCTGATTTCCTTGTGCTGAACGAAGTAACGGTTCCTCCCGTTCGCGTTGGAGACAGAATTAAGACCACATCCGGTCGAGAATACATTATCGTTGATTATAGGTACCGCAAGTATCGAGCAAACGATTCCAGTATTCGCACCGAAGAAGTGATTGAGGTAATGGACAGCATTTACGATGGCAAGAATATGCGTCGTACACACCAATATACGCCTGATGACTTTTTCGAACATTTTCCCGAATATAAACCATTCGGTTAATCCGGTGATTGCATTGAACCCGTCGATTTCGACGGGTTTTCTTTTGCAATTTCCAGCGCAACCCTTGACAAAATAGCCAATTTGTGCTATAATATAAGTATTAAAACACGATTATTTAGGAGACACGAACGTGAGCGAAAACAAGGTTCTCATTCCCGAAGAAGACGGAAAAAACCATATCAATGTATACAGCAAAGGAGCAACTGCCCTTGGCAAAATGCTCAGCAATTTCTACAAATTTCCCATCGCCACTCTCGATGGTAATTTTATGTCCGTAGAGGGATATTGGTACTGGCTCAGTATTCCGGAAGCCAATCCTCGCCGCGAAGAAATGAGAGCTGTGTACGGGTTTAATGCCAAGAAACTCGGCAAGGAAATTCTCAAAGACACTCCGAAGGAAGAACAGCGATTCGATGACAATTTCGAAGACAAGATTCTGCGTGCGATTTGGTACAAGTTCCGCCGTAACGCACACCTCATCACCGAAGAATTGAAACATCTTCCCATTGAGCATTACTACAACTATGGCGGTAAAGTTATCGATTGCTACGACAAGTATCCGTGGATGCTCGATGGTATTACCAAAATGCGCGATATCCTGGTACAACACCCAGAGAAAGGAACCACAATATGAACTATATCTTAACTGCAATCATTGCCATCATTGCATGGCAACTTATTACGACAATCGTATACTTTCTCTCCGGCGAAAAAGAAGAAGCCGTAGCCGTTACCGGGATGGGTGTATGGGCAGGATTCATTATCCTTGCCAATTTCACGTTCCGGAAGATTCAACTTGCCGCAAGTCGCAAGTATAACCTCTATCAGTTCTACGGAAAGAATACGAAAAATAATTCGTATAACGGATGGTGCGGCAATTATTTTATGACACCGAAAATGGCAGAACGCTTCAGGATGCGTGTCGACGACAATACCGAGTATAGTATCAAGCTGTTGCGCACCGGCAAGGAGTTTAAGTCTACTCCTCCCAAAAAGGAAATCATCACAGAAAAATCCCTCGAAACGGGATGCGGCTGTATGACACCCGAAATGCTTCGAAAATACTTCAAGGAGAAATAACATGGCACAGTATATGTCACAAGCAGCGCCCGGCGATACTGTCTGGGTTGTGTATAACGAATATCGTGGTGCGCCATATAGATACAAACAAATGACCATTGCTGCTGTTTGTCGCAGCACCACAACTACAAAGCGTGGAGAACACAAAGAAAAGGTAGAATACATGTTCGGGGATTTGTGGAAGTCCGTGCCTTGCAATCGTGTTTTCCCTCGCGAAGAAGAAGCAAGAGAGACTGCCGAAAGGTTAAATCAAAAGAAAAACTAACCGAATCTTCATCCAGCTCTATGTCATTATTTTGATAACTAAAGGCAAAGGAGGGTGAATCGAATCCATGAAACGCAAGGAATCCAAAGAGAGGGTGGTTACACCCGAAGAATTCTATATATTAATGCAACCGATTTGCAGATGTTGTGCACGGTGTGGTCAACCATTTCTGAAACACAATAAGGTGACTTTCAAAGAGTACCCATGTATTGATGGGTACGACCTTTATTATTTCGAGTACGAAATGGACTCCGCCCTGGATTATTGCCCGCACTGTCATTCCATATCGCGTGACTTAACGCGTTCCATCCAAGTTAAGGATGAAAGCAACAAAGACCCCGAGTATCTCAGCATTGCACTCGATGAATCACTTAGCTCCTTGGAGAAAAAATACAAACTCGCTCTTTATACCATCAAGCACGGCAACCCTCACCAGCTCTCCGCATCTGACATTCGTATGGGTTTGTTTTTATACTATGAAGCACATGGCAAAACAGAACAAATGCTCAGTATCGCTCGAGAAGAACTGGCATCATGTGAAGACGACGTCTATCTAATTGACGCTGATTTGCAACGTCGTATGGGCGATTTTGATGCAGCAGCACAAGCACTGACATTGTTCGAGTCTACATGGCTTATGAGACGCATTAAAAAGAAATGCAAAGCACGTGATACGAGTCGTATTCTCGCCCCGCAACCGAAAGAGTTCCCGTCAATATGTATCATCCCGCCAAGATTCGAGTCAATGGGTTCGCCTTCAATGTTCATTTTATGCCTCCCACTCGTCCTCATTATCCTACTATCGCAATTGATATGGGGTATCTTGGCTGGTCCATGCGCTGTGGTGATATATCTTGTCCGATACATTAAATGGCGTTACCTGCATCGGTACCCGTGGGAACCGTCGCTCAGCAACACCTACTACAGACTCACTCATCCATTGCCCGATTTATAAACTAAAGCAATACAATCGAAACCTCCGCGATTCAAGTGGAGGTTTTTATTTTTAATATTTTGCCTTTAATGACGAAACTTTTCTCCTAAACCCATTGACAAATGGAAAATTATGTGGTATAATAGTACCAGTTGATACACAATACAAATACATTCACAAAAGGAGAATAAACAAAATGTATCGAACCACTAATCGCGATTCCGAAAAAGCAATGCTTCAGCGTGTCATCTCTATTGTACTTGGCGTGGCACTTGGCATCTTTGCTATTGTGCTTGTCTTTTCTGCCATGTACAGCATTGACGAGGACGAAGACGCAGTTATCACCACCTTTGGACAGCCCTCCATCGTATCTGAATCCGGATTGCATTTTAAGATGCCTTTCATCCAGACCGCTCGCAAAGTCGACATGTCTGTAAGAGGTATGGCAATCGGCTATGACGAACAGGGCAATACCATCGAAAATGAAGCCCTTATGATTACCAACGACTTCAATTTCGTTTCTGTCGATTTCTACCTTGAATGGCAGGTAACCGACGCAATTGCTTATACATATGCAGCAAATGACCCCGAGCTTGTGCTCAAGACTCTTGCAATGAGTTACATCCGCGATACCGTAGGTGCTTATAGTGTTGACGAAGTACTTACCACCGGTAAGGCACAGATTCAGACTGAAATTAAGGACAAGTTGATTAGCAGACTGGATAAGGAAAATATCGGCGTTACTGTACGTAGCGTCGCCATCCAGGACGCAGAGCCCCCTACCGCAGAAGTAATCAATGCGTTTAAGGCAGTTGAAGACGCCAAGCAGAATGCAAATACTGTTGTAAACGGCGCTAAGACCTATCAGAACCAGCAGATACCCGCGGCAGAAGCACAGGTAAAGTCCATCATTGAGAAGGCAACCGCTTCTAAGGCTGCACGTATTGCTGAGGCTCAGGGACAGATTGCCCGCTTCAATGCAATGTACGACGAATATATCAAGTTCCCTAATATTACCATGCAGCGCATGTACTACGAAGCAATGGAAGAGCTCCTTCCCAATCTTACTGTAATTGTACAGGATGAGAACGGCACCATTGTGAACATTATCGGCAAGGAAAACGGAGGTAAGTAATCATGACTAAGACTCTCAAAACACTCATCATCGTATGCGCAGTACTTCTCATCGGCATCATCGTTGTTTCCTCCACGGCATTCACCGTCAACAATGATGAGTACGCCATTGTTAAGCAGTTCGGTAAGGTGGTCACCATTCACGATACCACCGGACTGAAGTGGAAGGTTCCCTTTGTTCAGAGCGTTGAATTCCTTCCTAAGAAGACGCTCATTTATGACCTTCCCGTATCCGAAGTAATTACCAAGGATAAGCAGACCATGGTTGCGGATGCTTTCGCGCTGTGGCAGATTACTGACCCTCAGCTCTTCATTAAGAACCTTAGCGGTTCCGTAGGTAATGCAGAAGGTCGTATCGAAATGCTTGTATATAACGCCATGAAGAATGAAATGTCTTCCCGCACCCAGGCAGAAGTCATTGGCGATAGACAGGGTAAGCTTGCATCCGATATTACTGAAGCAGCAAAGCCCGGCTTTGAACAGTACGGAATTGAGCTGATTGCGGTAGAAACCAAGCACCTTGACCTTCCTTACGATAACAAGGCTTCTGTGTACCAGAGAATGATTTCCGAACGTGGCAACATCTCCGCCGGTTATAAGGCAGAAGGCGACAAGGAAGCCGCCATCATTCGTTCCGAAACCGATAAGGAAGTTGCTATTATGATTGCCGAAGCGAAGGCTCAGGCAGAGCAGCTCCTCGCAGAAGGTGAAGCTGAATACATGAAGATTCTGTCTGAGGCGTACAATGATATGTCCAAGGCTGAATTTTACGAATTCGTTCGCGCGCTCGATGCGGCAAAGATTGCAATGAATAACGGTGACAACATCCTTATTCTTAGCCCCGACAGCCCTCTCGTAAAAATCTTCTACGGGTTCGGCGACAACACCGATGAGGCTGAATAAATAGTGCCGATTTAAATCATGATAACAAACAACCCACCCTCGATTTGAGAGTGGGTTGTGCTTTTATATACCCAAAAATGATAATGGGATTTCATTGCAAAAAATATAACAGCCGGAACGGTTAATATAATCATGCACATCGTCATATTCATGCTTATAGAACCATTCATTGGCTACGTATGTATACTTCACGCTGTATCCAGTGCCGGCGCATAATTTTTCATATTGCTCACGCTTAAAATCGCACGTTTGCAGCTTTTCATCAACAGAGCCGGCTTGTGACTGAAACTTCTTTTCAATGATATATACAGTGTTCGAAATATCGTTAATGAAAACGTCATCAGGGAAGAGTTGCTTAGAAATACGGGTACGCCAATCAATACCATGAGGTTCAAGAAAGTCTTTATAAAAACGCTGCTTGCGTGTAGCGATTCCGAGGTGTTGACCCATTGAGTTCGCTACCTTATACCCATTCAATACAGAACCGGCACGCGGTAAACAAGTTAAATTATAGCCGGCATCAAATAAAACATCCGGTAGGTCAGTGGATTGTTCAAAGTGTAATCCGAGTTTTGTGGTGTTGCATCCACCACCATGCGTATTAATTTTAGACATAAAGTATCCTCTTTAAATTAGTTCTTAACCAAATAATGACACTTTTTGATTAAATACGCTCAAAATTGACTCTCTTGCATCACAACCGCTAAGCCACTTTTGTACAGAATGCACAAATTGGTATCAATGCGTTTGCTTGGATTATTTGGATTTTGCTGACTTGTTGATTGGATTTTTGAATACATTCATCGAGAGCAGAAGGAATTTTCGTATACATTGTTCAAAAAGCAAAATAAGATACAAACCTGACACTGCGCACAAGCGCTTAAAACACCCCATAAGCGCCAAATCTTTCAAGCGGTAACTTGGTTGCATGACCCTAAGAAAACGCCACAGAAGTGAAATATGAGGCTCTGAGTGGCATTGTCGCGCGTGGGCGCGTGCACGCCCGCACGAAACGTAACCAAACAACTATCCCCGCCTATTTTAGACGGTGATTCTGCATTTGTCGTTGACCGTGCCAGTTGTGTACAAGAAAATGAACGATGTCATTCTTTAGGTAGTACATTCCCCAAATTATACACTAAGGATATAACATATGAAGAAACTAATGCTATTATTACTGGCAACTCTTATGGTGCTGTCGAACGTCACAGCATTTGCCGGGCAAGTAAACACCAACGGTGATTCAACAAGCACAACTCTTGTATATGGTGTAGAACAGAGCTATGTTGTCACAATCCCGGATAGGGTCGTCATTACCGACGAATTGTCTGAATTTAATATTACCGCGGAGGATATTCTCATTCCAAAGGGCGCTATGCTAAAGGTTGTCCTGCAAGTAACCAATAGTAGTTATGATGGCGCATCCTATTGGCTCACCAGCCCCACTTCCGGCGATAGATTGCCTTATCTGATTTATCAGGACAAATTCAATGCAGATGGCATCATGGACACTACAATTGCTGCCGGAGACACGTTGGCAGCCTTCGACATCACTACACCTTCCGTACAAACTACATATTTGCACTTGGTGCGCATGCAGCGTATGTATGCAGACTCATACACAGACCGACTGACATTTGTAATTGGTTTGGCAAAAGAGCATGAAATTACAGATACAGAGGCGCTCTGCCCAATGTGCGATTATCCCGATTCTTACCATTGCGCCGAATGTGGACTATGTACTTCCTGTTCCGGCACTTTCTGTTGGGATTGCAACTTGTGTGCTTCGTGCCATGGCGATAAAGGATATGCATGCACGTTGCGTGTGAATTGTCTTGATTGCCAGAGATGGTATCCGACAGAATACATGTGTTGGATTGGAGGGGACATCGGGCAGTGTAAGCTTTGTTGTGGAGAAGAACACACCCCCGCACTTGCACCTGAAGTATTTTTTATTCGCTTTGTGGGAACCGGCACCAAACCCTTTGCAGCACCTGCTAATACCACATGGGAACAATACGCCTCATCGCCCTATAACATCGCTGGTGTCACCATTCAAAATGGCGTTGTGGTAATTAACAATGATACGTTGCAATATAACGGCGTCAATGTGAAAGCCACAGACGTTATCACAAATGTCGCATATCAAATGGCAGGATATGACGAATAATACACTCTGAAGAGCATAAGCCCCACCCTGCACAGGGTGGGGCTTCGTTTATTAATCGTCAAGACTTGGCACATCATCAAATGCGTCACGTTCGTCCATCCCTAATTCTTGACCCATGTCATTTGCATCATTGCAAAAATCTACAGCGTCAGCTTTAGAATCGAATCTAAAAACATGGACATCAGGATTGGGGGTAGACACTAAATTGTCTCCATACTTCTGCGCCAACGCTTGACCTAAATCAGATTTTGCGTCGACCAGCACTTCCATTTTTTCACCAACAGCATGTGTGACCAAGGTATTTTTGTGGTCCGCGCCAAGCGCTTTGTGTGCAATTGCGGCATCCTGCAGTGTTAATCCATGCGCCTTAGCAATTGTGACACCTGCGTGCTCTGTAATGCCGTTTTGTTCTACCTGAGAGCGCAAGGCTGCTTCATGTTCGCGCGGAAGTTCAATAGCAACTCGATTTGCTTCGTTAACAAAAGCTTGCAGTCCTTGTGCGTCATTAAACCTGAAAACAACGGTTTGTGGATTCGTTGAGCTTGCAAGTGCATCTTCATGAGAGCTTACCATTTTCTGTCCCAGTTCGCTGCTACCATCCATCGTACACTCAAAGTACGGTCCATTGCGATATCCGGAACACACATTCTTGAACTCACTGCCCATTTCCGATTGGATTTGTGCAGCAGTGCGTTGGTCAGCAGCGCCTTGGGTGAACGTAATGCCGTCATATTCCTTGAAAGACTTCATGCCCAGCTCTCTGGATTTCTCAATCGCAGATTGACGCGCATACTCGTCTTTGATTTCATGAGCCAATCGCTCTAAGCCTTGACCCTCTCTTGGCATTAACCCGGTTACAACAGAACCATCATTCAAGCTTACATCACAACGTTGTGCAGCAAACTTTTTACAGGTTTCTTCCATAGCCTTGGATTCTCCAGATGCAATCATGACGCCACCTGCGGTTACCGCAAGCATATCTTTACCTGACATTTCGGCAATCGAATGAAGTCTTGTTGCAGCATCGCCAGTTTTAACTGTCGCTTCCAAAACAGAGTTGCCATGTACCTCTCGGCTTAAGTTGGTTGCAATAGAAAGATTATTCGATGCCTGTACTTCCACGCTACCGGCGGGCTCCGCATGCAAAGAATGTTCCGCCACCATACGACGAAGGTTTTCTCGCATGCCAGCGGGTGGAGCATGCTCTGCGACATCTCTTTTAAAGGAGTCAGAAATCATATTCCCAATCGCATCATTTCGTGGAACGTCATCATGATGCGTCGTTTCATCCACTGATGGTGCGTCATTGTTCTTTGCTTCTGCAGCGCGTCTGAACACATCATCCTTGATGTCATCCCAACTTCTGGGTGGTGTGACATGTTTCGCTTCTTCCTCCAAGACATGGCGAATCAAATTGCCCAATTTGTCTTTTTCAGCCATAATATTATCCTCCTTGAAAATTTATTTGATACAAAAAGAATGACATTCGCTGACCTACCATTCGAAGTCAAAAATACATTCTTGTGCACAAAAAATCAATTGCGGTCATAATTAATGTGAATTCTTACTTAAGGAGAGTAATATGCCTAACACACTCGAAAAGAAAAAGCCGTATTGGCTTGGATACTACTTGCTCGCATTCGGAATTGGGGCTTTCATTCTGACTGTGTTCATGAACGTGTACCACAACACACTGATTTGGGGCGGAGATGGATACTTGCAGTACTATCCCACCGCACTCTACGCCAAGGAATTCTGGGGCTCTCTGTTCCAGGGACAAATCCCCATGATGGATTTCACAATTGGCGAGGGTATGGACCCACTACAAACAATGATGTACTATGGGCTCACGGACCCTCTTAGTATTTTATACACCATGGTGCCGGACAGTTTCATTGAAACAATGTTTGGTATCATCACTATCATTAAAATTTGTCTCTCTGGTCTTGCATTTGGATGGTTCGCGAAAAAGCACACTGATGATGACAAATCCGTAGCAATTGGCGCATTGGTGTATGTGTTTTCCGGTTTCTTTATGGTATGGCTCCAGGCGCCTATCTTCCTGACAGCCGGTTATATGTTCCCGTTGCTTCTATACGTCATGGATGTCGCCTTTGATAAAGGTAAGTGCACCCCTCTTGCCATTGTCACATTCATTACATATTTTTCTCACTATTACATTGCTGTCATCTGTTCCTTCATGCTTCTCGCATATGCCATTTTGCGCATTTGCCTGAATAAGAAGTGGACCGCACAGGCTTTGGGCTCATATTGCAAAATTGCACTTGCACACGTGCTCGGCATCCTTGCATCGTGCGTAGTACTATTGCCCGCGGCTATGGCAGTCTTGGATAGTTCTCGTGCCGGTGAAACCGCCCTTGGAATCCCTAACCTGTTCCTGTATTCCTGGCAAGATTACGTTTATATGTTCAAGTCAGCGTTTCTTCCCGCCGGCGACTTGCTTCGCTATTGGAATATGCCGCATACTATGCAGTTTAACTTCCTGCCAGTTGCAGCACCTGCCCTTATCATGTTCCTTTCTACTAAAACCGAAAAGAATAGCGCTGCTCGCAAGTTGAAGTGGGCATTGCTAATTTGCACAGTATTCGCTGTGGTACCGCTCTTCGGTAAATTAATGAATGGTATGTCTTACGTCACCAATCGTTGGGCATTTGCCATGGCATTTGTCGTAGGTTTGGTAGTAGTTTGGGCAATTCCTCGATTCTTCAAGATGCCTACATGGGTTAAGCTGGTTGCCTTGGGCTACATGATTGCCTCTTGCTCATTGAATTTCCTTATGAGTACGCCTCGTGTGGCATTGGTTACTGCAATTACATCCGGCATCATCTTGCTGGCTCTCCTCATCAAGCCTCGCAGACTCACAGCTTACATCTCAGTTGTCCTTGCAATTGTTTTCTTCTTATTTAATACCATCGTTGCTTCTCGTTGGGGTTCCAGCTTTATTGCGACAAACATCGAAGAACAGGTGGAGTATGAGCAGTATAGCGCAATTGCCTTAACCGAAGAAGAACTGGATGAATTCTTGCGTGTCTCTTCCACAGATAAGCAGCTTGGCGCTAATATCGGTACGGTTATCCATTACAAAACCACCAGTGCCATTTGGAACGTCGTTCCCGGCAATGTTGGCTTGTATAATGCAACGTTGAACTTCCCCACGAGCTTTACGGATTTCTGGGTGCATGGCGCAGACGACCGAACAACGTCTATTAGTTTGGCAGGCGTGGAATATTTTGTGACACATCAAGAACAAGCCATCCCTTATGGTTTCGAATTGCACCAGGTTATTGAAAGAGAGCCTCGTGTCTTAAATGATGCATTGGCTTCTGAAACCGAAAAGCCTGAAAATTTGAAATATTATATTTATAAAAACAACTACAATCCCGGAATTGGTTATATGTTCTATGAAACACTAACCATGGAAGGGTTTGAATCGCTGGATATTGCGGAAAAGCAATTGGCGCTCACTCAGTATGCCGTACTCAATGGTATGCAGTGGGGCGCAGGTGCAAGCCTGAAAACGGTAGAATTGCTTCAGTCCGTTGAAGAAAAGGATGGTTATTTGTATGTAACTCTTCCTGTACCTGAAAATCACGAGATATACGTAAGCTTTGACAAGGTGCAACAGTCCAATGATTCTCTTGGTGTACTCATCATGTCACCGGATAAATGGCAAAAATGGGACGCACAAGATGTTGCCACCACCACTCCATCACATGCTGACGGTATGCTTACGATTATCGCAACTGATGAAGACGGAACGCGTGTGGAAAAGAACATTCAGCCACATAGAGAACATGCACACGGAATGCCCTCCAGCACATCAACGCCTTATAAGCGCACCTTGAACCTTGGTCACGATTTGAGTGGTAATGTCACCGTAAAGATTGACGCTCCCATCGAAAGCCTCATGCTTGAAGGTATGAAGTTCTACGCTTACAGCTTAGAAGGATATACCGAGAATATGGAAAAGCTGATGGCATCTTCTTGGCAGAACGTGCAATATAACGATAACCCCGATAGCACTCCGTTTGTTTCCGGCACAGTAACCGCTACACAAGACGGTATCTTCCAGTTGGCTGTTCCTTACAGTGCCGGCTGGCGTGCATACGTCGATGGAGAAGAAGTTGAGGTACTCGAATGTGGCATTAAGTACATGGGTGTTCAGGTATCCGAAGGTACACACGAGATTCGCTTTGAATATACCACTCCCGGATTTATCCCCGGTGTAATTACAACGGTCATTGCTTGCGTATTGATGGCGGCTTGGTTCTTCTTCGAATATCGCAAGGAACTTCAGTCTCTGTTCCGCAGCGAAAAGTATGGCTCTGCATGCAGATACGTAATAGTAGGTTGTTGCACAACAGCGCTTGACTTTGTAACGTATATTGGCATGACGATGATTGGAATCTTGGTGCCAATCGCAAAACTTATTTCTTGCATTCTTTCTACGATTCTTTCATTCTTCCTAAACCGTAACTGGTCCTTTAAGGCAAAGGATGGAAATGTTGGAAATCAGGCATGGAAGTTCATTATTTCACAAGCACTCAATATTGGTACCAACGTCGCAGTAAACAGCCTTGTGCTGACTGTATGCGATATCAAGTTGATTGCCTTTGTGTGCGCCACGATTGCAGGTACTGCTATCAGCTTTATCCTGCAAAGTCTGTGGGTATTTAAATCTAAAAAGGAGGAAATTCCCGAATGAAAGTTTCGATTATAATCCCCTGTTACAACGAAGGGGAAAATCTTCACAAGCTTATGTCCGCCGTAGGAGAGGTTAACTCCTACGGACTGGACGTGGAATACATCCTTGTAAACAACGGCTCAAAGGATAATACCGGCGAGGAAATTGACAAGTATGTATGCGACAATATCAAGAAGGTAACCGTGCCCGAAAACAAAGGATATGGTTACGGACTGCAGCAAGGTATTCATGCTGCGAGCGGCTATTATATTGGCTGGATTCATGGTGACATTCAGTGTCATCCCACGGAGCTCAACCAGTTCTTTAAGTACCTTGCTGAAAATCAGACCAGCAGTTACTTTATGAAAGGATGCCGCAAGAATCGCAGTCTCTTTGACCGATTCTTTACCTGGGGACAGGGTGTTGTCAATTCTGCAATGTTCCACACCAAGTTGTATGACGTTGCAGCAATCCCCGCTATTTTCCCCGCACACGTCATCAAGGGCAATATCACTGACACCATGCCGAATGACTTTTCCATCGAACTCTTTGCTTATCTGGAAGCTGTAAAGCTTGGTCTGCATGAGGTGCGTTTTGATGTGCATCTCAGAGACAGAGAAGGCGGCAAATCCTCGTGGAACACAGGACTGAAATCCAAGCTCCGCCAGAGTAAACGCATCTTCAATGATAGTGTAAAGATTAAGAAAGGAGAAAAGGTGTTATGAGAGACCCCAAGCGAATTGATGATTTCTGCGACAGACTGAAAGAGGTATGGAAGCAGGTACCTGATTGGCGCTTTGGACAGCTAATGCTGAACGCACTCGGCGATATCCAGGCTCAAACCAGCAGAGACGTGTTCTTTATTGAGGACCCTGAAATGATTCAGAGACTCGAAGAACTCTTCAAAATTCAAAAACCCACAGAAGGAGACACAAACGCATGATTACCTCGTTAATTACCGGCGCTGCCGGCTTTATCGGCTCCCAGCTTGCTCATCGCCTTGCGAAGAATGGCGAACGCGTTGTACTGGTTGATAACTTTTCATATGGACGCAAAGATAACCTTATTTTTGAGGATATGGACTTTACCGACCAGGTCATTATTGCAGATATCCGCGATACTGCCAAGATGAGAGAACTGTTCGAACAGTTCAATTTCGATTACGTATACAACATTGCCGGCATTGCTCCGCTACCCGATTGCCAGAGTGACCCCCAAGAAGCAATCGCTGTGAACGTCGGTGGATTTGCCAATATCCTGGAACTTGCTCGTATTTACGGTGTCAAGACCGTAATCCAGGCTTCTACCAATGCCATGTACGAAAATGAAACTCAGTTTCCTACCACTGAAAATTTCCAGCACCTACCCACGCTCATCTACCCCAATACCAAGTATTGCGCTGAGAGGTTTGCGCAGAGTTTCTGTGACACTTATAATATGAATGTCGCATGTATGCGCTTTGCGAATGTGTATGGTCCCCACGTGGACTGCCTTCGCAAGCAGCCTCCCTTTGTAGCATATATGGTGCGTGAACTCTACTACGATAGAACACCCATCTTCCATTCCGATGGAACTCAGAGACGTGACTACGTCTACGTGGAAGACCTTATCGACCTTGCCATCGCAGTTCGTGCATGCAAGGGCTTTGATACCATTAATTGTTCTTCCAATACCAGTTATTCCGTCAATGAGATGTATGCCATTGCACAGGAAATCATGGGTAAAAATATCCCCGCAGACTACGCGAGCGATGCACACTATTGGGAGAATTACCCCAATCTCTATAAGGGTGCATATCCCATCAAGGACGAAATCTTGACACATGAAATCAAAAAGTACTCTCTATGTGAGAATACACATGCCAAAGAAGCTTACGGATGGGAACCTAAGGTAGGAATGCGCGAAGGGCTTACAAAATTGATTGCAGCAGAAATTGACCTTCTGGACAAATATCAACATTAACATTGATGGCGCCGGAGTCCCGGCGCCATTCGTCACATTTAAGGGATGCAGCCTCCCCCTTAATTTTGAAAATGTCATTCTTAGAGTGCAAAAAGATACTCAGAAAGGAACATACCATGAAACTTCATTTACTTCAACCTATGGGCGGCGCAGGGATGAGATTTTCCCAGGAAGTGGGATTCGACGTACCCAAGCCCCTCATTACCATACATGGCAAGCCATTCTTCTATTGGTCTGCAAAGTCCATCACCGAACGCATGCCTATCAGCCGCATTACTTTTGTTTTGCTGCAAGAACACATTGACAAGTACAACCTGGACAAAGAAGTGCTGAAATATTTCCCCAATGCACAGATTGCTGTTCTTCCCGAACAGTTGAACGGACCCGTGCTCACTTGTACACACGGACTGTCTCAGGTCGAACTCGCAGATGATGAGGCACTACTCATTAACGATTGCGACCACATGTTGCGTTGCGACGCTCTTTCCTATCTCGTTGACCACTCCCAGGTACGCTTTAATTCCTTGGTGACTTTCAAATCCCAGGAGCCTTGCTATAGTTACGTTAAGTACGATGATGGCAAGTTCGCAGGTACCGTCGAAAAGAAAGTTGTCAGCGAAGACGCAATTTGCGGTGCTTACCTTTACAAGGACGCAAAAACCTTCCTTGAAGCAGCAGAGAAGTTGCTCACAAGAGGCAAGGGAGAGTACGCTGAATTCTTCCTCAGCGATACATACAATATTCTGAAGGATGCCGGCGAAGAGGTCAAAGTGATGAGCCTCGATATGCATACATCTTTTGGCACACCTGCCGAATACCGCGAAGTAATCAAGGCAGAGCATGATAAGGAGTTTATTCTATGAGCACATTCGTAAGAGAACTCTCGGGGTACTCCGGATGTTACATCTATCTCTACGAAGGTGAAGATGGTTACTTTGTACGTAAATTATCCGGCTCGAAAGAGTACAATAAGCGCCTTGAACGACAGATTGTCAAGCAAGCTGCATTTAAGAATCCCGTGCTTCGCGCTCCCAAGGTGTACTCTACCGGATATATCGATGGATGTTACTATGCGGATATGGAGTACGTTGATGGTAAGACCGTCGCCGCACTGATTCGCGAAGAAGAGTATCACGAGGCAGGCAAAGCTTTATATAACGTCATGACAATGTTTGATGCACCCAAAACTACGCTTCATAATGCACAAGATGTTGTGGATAAGGTGGCAAGCATGCATGGGGCTTTGAGCAAGTTCAGCCAAGATGAATACTGTCAGCAAATTCTCGCAAGACTCGATGAGCATCAATGGGAGACACACCCCACCATGTGTCACGGCGATTTGACACTGGAAAACATGCTGGTGAAAGACGGAGAAGTATATCTTATTGACTTCTTAGATTCTTTCCACGATTGTCTTGAAGCCGATATTGCCAAGCTGTTGCAGGATTTATTGTGCATGTGGTCATTCCGTTACCACCCTCTCGATGAGAAGGGCGTACAGTTTGTTCATGCACGTGCAAGAGAAATCATTGCTATATACGCGTCCATTACTACTTCATCCACTTTACAGTTGGATGCAATGCTGCAGCTCACATTGCTGCGCATTTACCCCTACATCAAAGATGATGTAACAAAGGAATTTTTAGATACAACACTACGTACTTTGTTCTTCTAAGCAAGAACAGAAAGGAGGAACTGTGGAACAGTCAAGAAAAGAAATTCAGCTCGCTGCGTTTGATTTCGATGGTACGATTTTTGAAACCGACAAAGCGATTTGGAAAGCTTATCAAACCGCGCTTAAAAAGCACGGATATAAGCTGGATTTTGAAACCTATAAAAAGGAATGCGACGGTCGTGATTATCGCACCTTCCTTGGTCGGTTGTACGATATTACCGACCCTGAACTTTTATCTCAAATTCATCAAGATAAGCAACGTGAATACAAACGCTTTTATCACTTTATCACACCGGATATGACGGTACTGCAAATGGTTAAACGTATGCACGAAACCTGCAAGACAGCGCTTGTGACCACAGCTTCTCGCAGCGCTGTAGCTGATATCCTTGAAATGTTTAATTGTCAAGACTACTTCGATATTATCATCGCAAAAGAAGACGTCGTGCATCAAAAGCCCAGCCCTGAGGGGTATCTCAAGGCAATGATTGAGGCGAATGCATGCCCGTCTACAACGATTATTGTTGAGGATTCTCCCACTGGTCTACAAAGTGCCACACTTGCCGGCGCGTCAGTACTACAAGTGGTAAGATATAATGGAATCACCTCTTTTGTGACAAAATAACGACACGCCTCCGCGATGGAGGCGTTTTTCTTTATGCATAATGTCTTAATTTAAGAAGAATACCATTTCAAGGAGGTAACATATGAAAGAATGGTGTAAAAAGAATGTAGGTTGGCTGTGTATTGCAGCTCTTGTTCTTGCATTAGCAATTTTATTAACCGTTGTGTATGTTGTGGGTTCGAAGCAACCGTCATCAGAGCAGCCCGAAATCGAGTTACAGTATGATGACCCCATGCATACTTTCTTTAACAGCCCCTTGGCTGAAGGTGACGATGCGGATTACGATGGATTACTCAATGACGAAGAAGCCGCACTTGGAACCGCCAAGAATAATCCCGATACAGACGAAGATGGATTGGGCGATTACTATGAAGTCAAAGTATCACTCACTGACCCATTGAAGGCAGACACTGATGGGGATACGTTAAATGACAAAGTAGAAATACTCGCGAAGTTAGACCCCACCAAATCCAGTACAGATGGTGAGACTCAGGATGCAGACAGAGAGTTTAAGCTCACCTATGACCAAAATTATGTTAATGTCAAAATCAATGGTGATGCTAATATCTACAATGCATATTGCGCAAAATTAGATATTCCAGGTCTAAGCACAACTCCCGGCGTTATTAGCGATTTGACGGAGATTTATGTCGAAGAAGATATGCCCAGAGTGGAATATAAATTCTCGTACACAACATCCCGCTTGAAAAAGAAGGGTGGCGTAGAGGAAGAATTATCACTGTATAAATTCACCAATGACGGTACGTTTGAAAAAGTTCAAGAAAGTGTCTTGGACACATCAAAAGATACTGTAACCTGTACAATTCAAGAATCCGGCAAATACTTAATTTGCGACGCGCGTGTGGAAAGCGAACACAACATTTCTATTATGTTGCTGATTGATAACAGCGGCTCGATGTATCCACCGGAAATGTGTGAAGGCTCCAGTGGTAACGACGTTGACTTTAAGCGCTTGGATATGGCTAAGTCAATTATTGAGAACATTACTGATAGAACTTCGTATGGTTTAGCAAAGTTTACTGCTACGTACACTAAATTAAATGATATTGGTGCCAGCAAGGAAGATTTATTTGCCCAAATTGATGCGATTAAGACCACCGAAGAGGAATTTAATGGTACGTACATTGCAGAATCTATCATGAACGCATGCGACAGTTTCACTGCCGAGCACAATAAAAACAGAAAGTTTGTGATTATTCTTACTGACGGTGAAACTACCGAAGGTAAGGGACTTGCGGGATTATGGTGCAAAACAGAATATGATGCTATTCAAAAGTGTAACGATTCAAATGTTACAGTGATTACGATTGCGCTTGGTAATGAAACCGACGCCAATTATTTGCAGAAAATAGCAAACGGCACAGGTGGAGCATACATTTACGCAAACAATGCTGATGCACTCACGGATTTGTACGACGCAATTTTCAAATCTCTTTTATATTCGGCTGAGGATTATAACAATAATGGTAAAGTGGATAGCTTTATCACTGCCGATTCCGGATTTGAAATGTCACGTAATGCATTCGCCTTTGAAAATATAGCCGTTATTACCGGTACCGATAAAACGCCTCATGGTATTTGTCATGGATATGCCGTTTTAGCGCAAGCTTTCTATCGCCGCTTCGATTTATACAGTGGAAATGCGTACAATGGCACAGACCCCAAGACACACAAGTTCACAGATTACGACATTTCGGCACAACTTGCCAAGATTAGCAATTTAAAAGAATTGAAGTGTCCCATTGCTGAAAAGTTTACTGCAATATATAATGTGCCATCCAAGGATAGATACTATAACGACAATGGCACTTTACGATTGAAACCGGAATTGCTTGCACAGTACAAAGATGAGTACTTCACAGTGAAGACACAGGACATCAAGGGCACATTCGGTGGAAAGAAATATACAAAAACAGAAATCCTTTGCGTTGACCTGGAAAAGTACTCATCACAAGATACAATTCGTGATGATATGGAAATCATCAAAGCCCTTTATTGGTTGTGGGGCTCTCAATTTGCGGTATCCGGCAAAGAAGGACCCGTTGAGCTTGCGGAAACAGACATGTGGACCAACTGGTTAGAAGCAGCAACAGAAGCAGAATTTGATAAGGTTGTCGCACAACTCAAACAAGGCATCCCGCATGTAGTTGGTTTTGATAGCCCTGCCGGCGGACACGCCATTACCGCGATGCGTATGCTCCGCGATGTAAACAACCCGCTTGTGTACTACTTGGAATGTTACGACAACAATGACTCCGTCAATCCTTATTACTTCAAAATTGTGCGCAATGATATCGATTTGTGGAATGCAACCAGTGCGAGTAACTGGGGAGAAAACTACTGTTATCGTACATATCTTCTAAACAACGACCAATGGGAAGAGGTATCCCTCTCTCTCGGCGTAATTAACGGAAAATAATTTTTTAAAGGAGAATACAATGAAGAAATTTTTATCTTTATTCCTGGTTGTTGTAATGCTCTTTTCCTTGGTTGCATGTGGCGCCAATGAAAGCAATACAACTCCAAACGACAATCCCGGCACTTCACAACCCGAGAATAGCGACACCACAAATCCACCCGAAACCCCCGATACTTCCGAACCTCCGTCAACAGATGAAACGCCCGGCTCTAATGAAGTTGTCGTAGAAAGTAAATTCGACTGGGTCATCCGCAATGTCGCCAGACCCGATGATAAAATCGTAATGAATGTCATCAAAAGGTCAATTTTGTCTGAATACTTAGAAAAAGAGTACAATCAGACATTAACGGTATCCAATCTGAGCCACTATAATGTAACAGATATCAAAGCTCAACTGGCGCAGAACGATTTCATTAAGAATAAATACGTACTTGGCATCTCACACGACGAAGAAACTTACCATGAAATCTACACAGATGCCGGATTATGCAAGAGATATCATTATAGCGATTCTGTTGTTGGCGTCCTTAAAGATGAAGACGCAACCACCAACTCTCTCAATGATATTATGATTCGCTACTCTGGTGACACCAATGACGCCACTGGGTACACAAGCGTATCTGCTCTTTTCTATGGTGTAAATGTCACAAAAGCCAATCAGACCGATTTGCTTACTGTATTAGAAATGTGCATGCCCAAGGATGTGGCATACTATCTTGTTTATGCACAAGATGATGACGGTAAAACCATTTCCAATAAGTCACTTAATGATGCAAAAGAATTAGGCGTTGAGTTTCAAGATGATAACCACATCTATTACTTAAAGCGCGAATTCTACGTTTCGAAGTATGATGAGGCAGATAACTACGTTCGCTTCTCGTATGGCATATCTGATACACTATTCAACAATACATATAAATTCTATGACGGCGACTATAAACCACATAACGATGATATGAAATATCTTCCCGCAGAATTCTTCGGCGAGCAAGTAGGTAATACCGACTTCATCAATAACCCCACCGCTTTCTTCGATACGTACTTTAATACAGGAAGTAAAAACTATTCCGGCACCGCCCTTCAAAGCGGTTGGTATTGGCTTACCCATACCGTTGGCGATAACGGTGTCAACATATACAGTGTCCGCATGGACATTACCGGATTTAACAAGGATGAAAACATGCTTACCAGCCCTGGCTTAGAAATGAGCTATACCGTGCGTGAAAGAGACGGAAAGACTGTCGCAATCGAATATCTCATGGAAGGCACATCTTCACATATCGATGATAGCGCCAATGTCACTACAAGTCACAAGCAATTATGCGAAAGCTTACTCAAACAAATGCAGCTGCTTCTCGGTAGAGACGCAGACCTCTCAGCACTTACATTCGACAACCTCAAGGTTGTAAACGAGCAAAAGAGAGAGGGCAGTACGACAGTACAAACTACCCTTGCTGGTCTCGACAAGAATATTAATGTAACCTTGTCTCTTGGACGCAGCAGCGCGATGTACACATGGAAAGGTTCCTTTAAACTTTCTGTTAGCCTTTAGAACTAAATTCCCCACCTGTTAAATGGTGGGGATTTTCTTTGCAAGTTTTGGAAAACTACTTGACAAATCCTTCTTGATGTGCTATAATATACATATACACGGAGCGCTCCGTGTATCAATTATTTTGCAAGAAATAATACAAGAGACAGGCGCGGATGCGATTTGGGAGAGGCGGTAGACCTGTTCGACTCAGGTTTGTCTTGTATTTGACGGGGAAGAGCCATCCCATTACCCGGGCTTGCAATACATCTCAAGAAAGGAAAGAACAATGGAACAGACTAAACAGATTGCAAAAATACTGAATCATATCCAGGATTCCGGCTTGCGAAGCGATAATCCCAATTCGCCTCGTCTCATTGATAACCATGCCGTCGCAGACTTTCTGTTGTACAATGGATTCAGACGCACTCCGGTGAAACCTCAGAGCGTTGTACACAATAAACAGGGTCATGCATTCATTGTATTAGAATATACCATGAAACACGATGAGAACGGGCTGAGTGAAACGGTCACCATCATGCATGCAGAAGACAAGGGCAGCGTTTGTTGTGCCACACACACCATGAGCATCAACGACTTCTGGGACGCCTTCGGAGCATCTCTTGCGTAAAGGGCATTTAAAGCCCTTCTGAGCGCGTTTAGAGCGTGGATAGTCACTTATATCACTTTGTAATAAAAACACCGTAGAGGGCAAATAAACGGCTCCCACGGGCATTATAACAGCATTAAAGAAGAAATGGAGCATTTATGGCTGAACATTTGACAGTAAGACAAGCAGACGAATTTAACGAAGCATACCTGCGACCGATTCTTGACCAGATTTATGACCATCTTGGATATAAGGTGGTACGATATTCGGATAAGAATTTACAATACCGCGGTTTGGATGCGACTCTCAAAAAAGACGGCGTATCCATCAAGGTCGATGAAAAATTCGATACCACACGTACTTTACATATTTATGACCATGACATGGGTCCCGAACGAGATACAGCTACCACCTTCTGTATGGAACTCAATAGGCTACAGCGTAACGGTGTCCGAGCCAATGGATGGTTTCATCCCGAGGTACGTGAAGATGCGCTGAATACCCACTACATATTCGGATGGAGTAACAACGACAAGGATACACCGGCGCGCAATGGTAAACTCACCAAAGTAAAACAGATTGAGGTGTGTCTCATTTCCCACGACGCAATTGTCAACATTATCGAGAATGCCTATAATGGTTCTGTCGACTACGACGGCATTATTAAGGCAGCGCTTACTCAAGCACGTGGACAGGAAGATGAGCAGGTATCCTTGGAGCGTGTTGGTGACACACATGTTGTATACAGTGGCAAGCTCAAAGAAAAACCTGTCAACATCATCATCAAAAAGTCCGCATTGCGTCAAGCAGCAGAGTGGTCTTGGGCTTTCAACTGTGAAGGTGAAGGCGGAAATGAAATCATCACAGAGAGTCGCAAAATGCGATTCACTCCCGGCGATGTGTGGCATCAAATCAAAGACTACTTCGAGCCCATTGTTGCATAATCTCTCGAGTCAAGCTTAAATAGCTTGGCTCTTTTCTTTGTCAAGCCTTGACAAATGTACAAAACTATGATATAATATATGCATGAATCAACAGATAGCACGAACTTGACGTTTATATGGACAAGTCATTATTTTGGTAGATGCTTGTGCTTATGCACAACATACTAAGATAAAAGGAGTAAACTTATGAAAACAAACAGCGTATTAATTATACATACCGCAAAAGAAAAGTGGTATGTCTCAGTACCCGATGCAATCGAAAGGTCCCGTAATCTCAGCAAGAATGCTGTGGCATGGGCAGAAGAAGTATTCAAGGATGTCACCTTGGTTCAGTTTGCAAAAACCGCCCCTCAGGATTTGCTTGCTTGCTGCATTGACATTGATGGGCTTGCAATGGTCACTTGGGAATTTCTTGTATTCGTTCCAGGCGTACCCTCCGACATCAACTTGCAGGAAGATGCAAATATTGAAAAAGTAGAGGGTTGGCTTGACTCTCACATCCACAATATGCTCTATTGGGCAGAAAGAACTTAAAAAGGAAAGGAAGAAAAACCATGGTAAGAATGGAAAACATCACAGACAGAGAATTGCTCACCGCCTATATCCGCGCGAGATACCCTCAGCAGGACAGCACTCGCGCAGTTTGTGTCATTTTCTTGGATGAGATTGAAGATGAAAGTAAAATGAACACGCTGATGGAGGCGATGGAAGCATGCGGTGTACGCCCCAGCGGATACTTCGTACATCCCGGCAAGCTGATTTTGGAAATGCCCTATGGGCTCGCAACCCAGCTTTGCAACAAAATGCATAAGGAATCATTCACAATCCTTGTGTACAAAGATGGCGTACTCATTAACGAAAACAGGTGAGGTGAAATCATGGCAGATAAACAGCACATCGAGATTCCCGAGGCAAAAAACTTTGACCATATTGAGTGTCCGTTTTGTCGCGACTTCCTCAAAATGAGGGATGACCACGATTATTACGGTCCGTCAAAATATCATCCCGGGAGAAGAGAAGTAACCACCAAGTACACATATGGCGTTGATATCCACTACGATTGCTACGTAGATGGTGAATATCGCCATAATGGTACCACGCATAAAACTTACCCGATTCGCTTCTGCCCTTGCTGCGGTAAGGACTGGAAAGAACCGGACGAGGTTGAATATGAGTAACAGACAGCCCCTTTCCATCACGGAGAGGGGCTTTTGTATTGATATCAACTAACAGTAGAGCGCAAAACTGGCAAAACACGCCCAAAATGCCCTCAAAACCAACGTCACACTGTCAATATCGGTCATTATTTCATTGAAAGGAGATGACAACATGAATATCATTAAAACAGGCGAATTCATCGCCGAGTGTCGAAAAGCAAAGGGCTATACACAAGCATCACTGGCTGAGCAATTGCACATCACCAATCGTGCAGTTTCTAAATGGGAATGCGGACGCTCACTTCCCGATGCTGCTATTATGATGGACTTGTGCAAGCTCTTAGGAATTACCGTTACCGAGTTATTGGAAGGAGAGAAAGGTATGGAAAAGAATGAAGAATTGTTGCTTGAAATGGTCAAGCAGAAACAAGCCGCAGACAAACGCTTGCTGCGAATGGAAATCATTACAAGTGTCATTTGCATGTTGATGCTCCTTGCAGCAGTAGCAGTCGCCTCATTTGTGCAGCTGCCAGAGATTTGGAGGGTGTTGATTATTGTCGCAGGACTCATTCCGCTCCTGGTGGCAATGCCATTCATGATTCAAATTGAGCAAACCGCCGGCTATTACGAATGCCAGCATTGCAACCACCGCTACGTACCTACGTTTAAGGCTGTGTTTATGGCAATGCATGCTGGTCGCACACGTTATATGAAATGTCCTGAGTGCGGCAAAAAGTCATGGCAAAAGAAGGTTTTGAATAAAAATTAACATGCAACTCTCCGGAATTTCCGGAGAGTTCGTTTCTTTATACCATTTTGCCGGCGTTGGCAATATGGCTTAATTTAAGTAGATATTACACTTCGTGTGTGATAGATTTAGAAAAAAGGAGATTTAAAAATGAAAGAAAACAAGAAACTGTTGGTTTGGACAGACCAGTACGACACCGCGTGGGGAGAAGAGTATCAAGCAGAACACCCCGATGCAACCGATGAAGAAATCATGAATGCATGGTACGAAGAGGCAGACACATCCTTCCATGATGAAATTGCCAATTTAAACATCCCTGTTGATGGCGAGATTCTCGTGATTAAAACCCTCAATCTATGGAATGGACAGAAGATATGCTGCTCTGTGATTCGTCGCAATACCATCGGCGACCTGTTAGAGCGTTTCATGGATGGAAACACTTTCTATGTAGACGCTGAAACCGGTGACTTTATCTGCGAAGCATATCATCACGACGGTACCAATTACTACCGCTTCCGCGAAATTTCTGCAGATGCACCCAACGACCATATTGATGACCTCATCTACAAGATTGAGGACGGAGAAAAGTATGACCGTGAGCTGCATGCATTCACCAATCCCTTTGGCGGACGCATTGCCAAGGTCTATGGTTGGGAGGCAAATGCTAATGACGCCGAATAACACAAAATTCTGGTACATGTACCGCGACGCTGCAAACTATAAGGTGCATACCGAAGTAGTACTTGCAGGCGCCATGACCGAAGAGCAATGGGAAACGATTGTATCCTGCTGCGATGCAGGTGAATTCTTTGCACCCCAGAAAGTTGGATTGGAGGCTCGTGACTTTGTAACTCTTGGTTACGCTCCCTACAACGATGACCCCGAACTGTTCGAAATTGTTCAGTATGAACTGACCGATGCCGCTCCTACTGTTGCAATGACAGTCGACGAGTTGGTTGAAAAGTTTCAGGCAAATCAAGGCAAGTGGTATGATGCCGCTTAACTACATCCCCAGTCATAATGGCTGGGGATTTTTCTTTTGTCCGTTGTGCGCCACCTGCGTTCTGTCTTAATTTTTATATCAATATAATAGAAAGGATGAATTCCCATGAACAAGCCCCTTCAAAATATCGTCACTCTTTGCGAAAGCGAAAATTTGGCTAAGGCGCGTGAAACTCTTGTCAAGAGCTACGAGCAGCACCAGAAAGCACTCAATGATTTGCGCTCTGCTGCCAAAAAGGCTATGACGGAAGCAATTGCCGCAGAAGATTTCGATGCGCTTGACGAATACAAGGCAATTCTTGAGCGTGCCAAGGTATATTCCGAGCAGCTCGAAACCCTTCCCGAAGTCAAGCCCGGCAAAACAAAGACAAGAAAAACAGAAGAATAAGATTATTGCCCCAGTCATCTGGGGCATTTTCTTTTAAACGCAACGGTTATACGTTGCGTTTTCTATTTGCAACGCACTAACGTTGCTTTTTTGCAAGATACAACCATTTTTTGTAATAAACCTATTGACAAAAAGATAATTTTATGCTATAATGTACACATCCATCAAATAAGAAAAAAGGAGAAGCACAATGATTCCGATTTTAGTTATTCTCGCGTTAATTGGTGTTATGTTCACCGCAATTTGGTATTACCGTACTTTATGTCGCAAGAACCACAACCGCACGATTGCCGCCGGCTTTACAGCATCCGTATCACAGTGGCTTCTGTTTCTGAGTATTGGCTGTTCCCCGATTCGCTCCTTACTCTACACCTCATTTATCTTTTTAGTGATGATTCTCATGTGGATAATGGCAGAGTGGGCGCAGAGCGCAGCAAAACAGAAAGATACTGGTTGGGTGCCCAGTAATGCATTTTGGGTATACTTCTTAGGAAGTATTGTTAGTAGCCTGATTTTCGGACAGGCATTGATTTAGATTATCACCACATCACACATCTTGAAAAAAATGTCTCAAAAAAATCAAGAAATTATACATGCTCTCTTGCCAAATGTATAATGATGTGGTATAATATATGTACACTCAAGAAAGGAGGACCATGGTATGAAGAAAATTAGCATTCTGATTGTTCTTGCAATGCTCGTAACCATTAGTGGCGTATACGCTACTTGGAATTACGCAATGGGCAATGTAGAAAGTGCGGATTTGTCTCCCGTAGTAACGCTTACTGAAAAGGTAGTTGATACTCCCAAGGGCGAAATCGCTGTTGATATGTCTGGCTTGTCTATCGCTATCGATGACAGCAATAACGACTATGACGCCGAGTTCGTTATCACCGGCAGTGTGAACGTAACCTTTACTGCAAGTGATGCTGCTCCTGCCGATGTAAAGGCAAACGGTATCAAGCTTCAGTATACTGTAACTGTTTCTGACGGTTGGAATTACGAAGGCGCTGCTATCTTCACCGTTGACGCTGACCCCATCGCGCTCAACAACGGCAACGCTACTTTCTCCGCAACAATTTCTGCTGCTGATTTGATGAACGCAATCACTCTTAGTGACATCTCTCTTCCCACTGTAGAAGACTATGATGCATTTGCGCTTGCTCTCCAGCAGGGTTCCATTACCATTACCGTAAGCGAAGCTGCATAAGCTACATAATAAGGGCTCCGCAGAGAGCCCTTTCGCTGTATGGAACTAACATCACACAAGAAAGGAGGGGCACACCATCTCTGATGGCGTATTGTTCCAATGAGACCATACGATGTATACATATTTTTCCTATGCTTAGTTGTGTTTACAGCACTAACAGCATTGTTTAGCTATTTGCTATACGAAATTATTAAGCTGACCGTCAGAGCCATCAAGTATGGGTTGGATGATGCGAAGCTTATTGCGGCGCACTACAAACCGGTACCTGCTGCATGGAAGAAGATTTCTTCGCGTGTATTTATGGGAGTACTTTCAGGTATTCTGCTGGTGTGCTTCGCCTTCTCTTTGTTACTGCACTTCTCTGAGGATACGTTCGCACTTGACACGAATCTGAGAGTTGTTGCCAGTGCTTCGATGGCAAATAAGCACAAGAAAAACACCTATCTATTTGAAAACAACCTTGATAACCAACTGAATACATTTGACTTGATTGTCACACATGCTGCTCCTGATGAATTTGAGTTGCAGCTGTATGATGTTGTCGTTTATCAAGTTGATGATATATACGTAATTCACCGCATTGTCGCAATTGAAGAGCCCAACAACAAGCATCCTGAACACCGTTTGTTTTACACACAGGGAGACGCAGTCAGCGTTCGGGACCGCGAGCCCGTAGAATACTCCCAGATTAAAGCAATTTATAAGGGAGAACGAATTCAGTTTGTTGGTAGCTTTGTATTCTTTATGCGCTCACCTGCCGGATGGTTGTGCATTCTGCTTGTTATTTTCGCAATCATCGGTACACCCATCGTCGAAAAGCGTGTGCGCCGTGTGTCGACATTGCGTCTATATGAACTTGGTATTATCACCCAAGAAAAAGCCATGGAAATGGCACGTTTGAAAGAGCCATTTATCATAGACAATGAAGAGGAGGAAGTGTTCCGTGACAAGTAATCGTTTCATGCATGTAATGTTATTGTTCCTTGTAGGAACACTTCTGCTTTCTGTTCCGTGTGTATATGGCACATGGTGGTACGGAGAGGCTCCTGCCGAACAAGCAAATGGGCTGAACATTAAATATTTCCCTTGGGTCGGCGAAGATATCATCCCTGACGAAGAGGAAGAAGGCGAAACCTCTCAGCTCAATGGCTTGCAGGCTATTTTGGATGCATTAAATAATAAGGGATTAACATCAGAAAGTCAGTTAAACCAGTATATCAAAAAGCGTATTCAAAACTTCAGCAAGCTGGAATACGGCAGTGTTGACGTCAAACAAAGCGTTACTGCACTGTTGAACGATGTTGCAGATGTCAATCCGAATTTCGAGTTTATTCTTCAAGGTATTGTTGCAGGCTCCGGCAAAAATAAGTATGTTGAGTATTTTTACCTATACATGATTGATAAGCCGCAGTTCGATGCTGCAACACAGGCTTGGGAGAATTCCGGTGTCCGCGAAGGTGACTATGAAGATGACCCCACAATATTCACCACATATTTTCAGCCGGTTAACCGTGTTTTGATAGAAAAAGACGCGTACGGTCAATGGCACGCCGTTGAGGCTATTGCCGGCTACACTGGCTTTGGATATTATGAAGGTAGTAATAACGGTGGCGGTCAGAAGGTTTGGACTTTCGACCCTGGCTCCTGGCAACCAATCACAGCTACATAATCATCATCCCCAACAGATATCTGTTGGGGTATTTTTTTGTCACATTTTCGGTATATTGCATATGTCTTAATTAAAATGATTATAGTGCCTTGCACTATGATGAAAATAGGAGTAAAAGAAGAAAGGAAACAAAAACATGAAAATCTCCCGCAATTTCGAAAGAAAGGCAACCGCATTTTGCCGTATGTATGGCTATCTTGCCTTTTCCGCCCTCGCACTCGGCCTCGCCCTCATCGGCGCATACTTCGCTTTTGGGTTTGAAGTATTCCCCGTAATCAACATTTCCATGGTGTACATTCTCGCAGTTATCGCTGCGTTTCCTGTATGCATCGGATTGATGTTGGTTTTGCACTTCGGCAAATATCCTCAGTACAAAGTCGAGCGTCATGCCGGCTACAACCCCGCTCGTCTTCCCGATGTGTGGTTTAATGAGCGAGAAGATGCTGATACTTATGCAAATAAGTGGGAGGCTACAAACATAGACGCCACTGCTGTTGTCTATGAAATTTGGTCATAACTTTGACCATCAATTTCAAATCCCCCAGAGACATTGTCTTTGGGGGATTTTTTATGCACAGCAAATTAGCTGTGTCATTATTATTATTATAGAAATTTGAAATGGAGGAATCGACATGGGTAAACTATCAAATAAAACGCCAACATTTGCTCCACCGCCCACGCCTTTCGATATTAACAAAGGAATGGTGCCGGTTGCAGATTTTTATATTGATGCGTGGACCACAGAAGATGCATTGATAGCCACACTAAAACACGAATTGGAATACCGAACTATGCAAGGTAAGCCCGCATATTATCTCAAGAATGCCAATTGTTGCATGGATGGCTATGTGTTTTCATCCGCCATCATTACCATGTCTGAGAGAGCAAATTACACGCACAAGTGGGCATCCAATCGCGTTGTGCGAGAGATTACCATGCGAATGTGCAAAAGCAGTGACACAGAGGTATCTTTGGCAGAGTACGTCCGCGCACATTTTGAGGCAGATAATGTCATGATTGCCACACCAAACATGTATCTCGGCTCAAATGAGAGTATGACTGTCAAGGTTCAGGATGTATTGACGCCAACATTATTCATCACCTTTAAAAATGATGCATATGTGGCTAATCGTAACATCCCCGATAACCTACTCAGTGTTGTGACACCAAAATCCGGTGCAATCATCTTAAACGGTGTCGTTGTTCAGCCCTGGGAAGGTATGGATGCTATTGGAAGAGTACCCGTGCCTTGTGCTGCCATGGACGGGACTTGGTTGCTTCCGGAAGTATATCTATTTAACATTCCGGTAACGCTCTCTATTTTGGCACAAGGGAATGAACTCATTGAAATGAAAGCCATCCCACACTGTGCCAGAATCCAACTGGAAGAATGGCGCAAACAATATTTAGGCGTAAATATGGAGTCTGAAATAGGGCTTCCCAAGTATGTACTCAACACCAGTCATTACTATGAGACGCACATTACCTTCACATCCGAAGGTATGATATACACCTTCTGCAAAACCGAAAGAGCGTAACGCTCTGCATCCCAAAATGCAATATTGCTGTCAAAGGTGCAAATAATACACTTTTAAAACCCGTTGTAGGTGCAAATAATTAAGCCCGTGGAAATCCACGGGCTTTTGCTTTAATATTGGAATGGAGCAATACGGTCTTCGAAGGAAATGGAAAGGGAAGCGCGCTCCTGAGAACATGTTGCCATATACAACACATCACCCTTACGAAACGAGTAGCTGTCCTCTGTTCGATTTGCCTTCTTTCCGCCCACCGCTTTGCGCAACTTTTCACAAAAGTCAGGGGCGCTTGTGGGTTGGTCGCCACGAATAATTACATCCCAAATCTTATAAGTGCTTGTTTTCACATCCCACTTAAATCGAATTGTTACTGCGTCAAATCTGTAACCATCCCAATACACATCGGCATTGCCACGATATGTAGAATACTGTGCGCGTTCGTCCATTGATTTGTACAAACCAGCAATGTGTGTTACATCCTGCTCTGTACACTGTTTGTTAATCCATAAACCAAAAGCTTGCACGGCATCGTTTTGAAAGTCGATATCCATGCGCTCCTTGGGTTTCTTCTTTTTAAAAAGTCCCATACTAACCTCCTTATGCGGTATATTGGTTATAAATTTCCGTGAGCTCCTCACCGGAAATCGTCTCACGTTCGATTAAAACGTTAACAATAGCTTGATGCATATCACTATGTTCACGCAAAATCGCCAGCGTTTCTTCTTCCAGCTGCTTAGCCAAAGCAACTGCACGGTCCAAAATCTTATCATTGTCCACAGCAAGGTCTGTTAAATTCAACATGCCGTATTCATCCGTCATGCCAAACTGCGCAATCATGTCATAAATCAAGCGAGTTGCCTGCTTAATATCTGAGTGTGCACCTGTGGTAACGCGCTCTTTATCACCGAAGAGCATATACTCAGCGCAACGACCCGCATAAGCCATGCGAATCTGCGCCTTGATTTCTTCAATAGTGTAAAGTCCCATCTTCTTAGGAATGATGATATTGACGCCGCCCGCACCGGAAGTGGAAGGAATGATAGTAACTTTCGAAACATCCATGCCGGCAATCTTGCCAAGTACTGCATGTCCAGCTTCATGCCACGCAACCAACTTAATGTCATCCGTGCTTCGCTTAGAGTCGTTCTTTGCATGACCCTTCAAAAGCTTACGGAATACCGCTTCATCAATACAAGCACGGTCAATGAATTGCTTATTATTTTGAACAGAAATCAACGCGGCTTCATTCAGGATTGCTTGAATATCAGCAGGGGAGAATCCGATGGTTTCTTTTGCCAAAGCTTCAAGGTTAACATCTTCGGCAAACTTTTTATCTTTAACGTACAACTTGATAACTTCCATACGCTCATCAGCACTTTCAGGAAGAGGAATTGCAATATGCTTATCAAAACGTCCAGGTCTCAACAATGCAGTGTCCAAATCCTCGATACGGTTGGTTGCTGCAATAACCAAAATGTTTTCACTGCCAGAGAAGCCATCCATTTCAGCCAACAGAGCATTAATGGTTTGTCTCTGTTCGGAATGTTGCGATGCCGCATCTCTGCGTCCGCCAATTGCATCCAATTCATCAATAAAGATAATGCAAGGAGCGTTTTTGCGCGCACTGGCAAAAAGCTCACGAACACGCTTCGCACCAAGACCCACAAACATTTCAATGAAGTCAGAGCCCGAAACCGAATAGAAGGGAACACCTGCCTCGCCGGCAATGGCGCGCGCCAGCAGGGTTTTGCCCGTACCGGGAGGTCCATAAAAAATAACACCCTTAGGCATTTTCGCGCCTGCAGCATGATACTTGGTTGGGTTCTTCAAAAAATCTACCAAAAGCACCATATCTGACTTGACTTGTGTTAATCCCGCCACATCTTTAAATGTTTGCTTTGTCGTGTCAGGTAAGATGGGCTCGTTCTTGCTACCAGACGTACCACGCATAATGCGCGTCATAATTACAAACATTGCTACAATAATGCCGATATCCCAAAGTAAGGGCAAGAGAGAAGCAAAGATGCCATCTTCTTGTTCCTTCACGGTGACATTTGCCTCCAGCAAGTCCTTCTTGAAATCATCATAACGCGGCGCATCTGTCTTATACATCTTTTTATCCACATCTTCAAATGTGAACTTCGCGCCTTTGTCGAGATTGATATATACCGTTTCGACCTTTTCTTCTTCAACCATCTGCCAGAACTCAGTGTAAGTAACTTCTTTTGGCGAAGGCGTCAAGAACCCCGAAACAATATAAATTAACAGCAATGGCAAGAGGAGTAACAGAAAGGTTGTTGCTCGCTTCTTATGATGGTTATTCTTCATGTATGTCCTCCAAATTTTTCGCAACTCGATAATCTTTCACGAGTTTCGTATTAAACGTCTTGTATCCACCCGACATATCTTTGCCTTTCACCTTTAGGTAACGACAAAAGTCAGGACTGGATAAGATTTGTTTCACTAAAGGAATGTCCGCTGACTCATGCACAACGATATACATTCCTGAGTACACAATTGTATTTTCGTCTACCTCAACCCACTCGCATGTAGTTTGTGAAGGCGCCAGAATGTGCTTTAAGACGAATTTGCGATGATGAGATGATTGAATTCCTTGGCTACGTGCAAATTGATACCACTGTGCACCGTTATCCATATCACGCATCATCAAGCGGGAACGATTCTTGCACAAGTGCGCATACACCAAAGTATCTTTTTGTAAATCATGCTCGGATGCAACCTGGTAACCACTGCCAGCCCAATCATATGGAAAGACGATGTCAGTAGTCTGCAGAGTCGACGCTTTAATAGCACTTCGTGTATAAGAACCAGCTAAACCGGTTCCAATATAGACACTATCCGCATTGGTAGCAACACCATATTGTATTGTACATATATCACCAAGACGTGTACCTGTGAGTGTCCCGAGAAATGCAATATCCTGTGGACTAACCATGCTATGGAATAACATCTCGACATCAACCGTGTTTTGCCATGCCGGCTTTTCGAGTGATTCCATCATGATATATGTACTTTGCGTATTATTATATGTGATATGAGTGATTGCCGGATATGTTAAGATGTTATCAAATACCGGCAACGTATGATAATTAGTGATGCTGTGTACAAGATGATGTTCCAGAAGGTAATTACGAAATGCCCGTTGTGACGCATTGCGCAGAAATGAGTTCGGCGTGATGTAAATCATGTGACCATCCTGAGCAAGGTGTTTAATGCCCAGCTCCATAAAAATCACATACAAATCCATCATGCCCTGCCCAAATTGGTAATGCTCACGGACATATGTGCGTGTTGCAACATCTAAATCGTGCACACGTAAAAAAGGTGGATTGGCGACGATATAATCAAATGTACCATCGGGCATTAATAATGCATCCGCACAACGAAGATTCCGCCATACGTGCGTGTATCCATGCTGAGCCAGCAATGTATCCAGCCGCACAATTGCTTGTGTGTACACAATAGGGTCGATTTCATATCCATACACCTTATCCAAGAGTGTGTGAAGATGAGCCTCATCGGTTGCATATTCCAATATGCGTTCGACAATAGCTATTAAAAAGGCGCCATCACCAAATGAGGGCTCCAAAATTGTTTTTTCAATATTTGCGCCGGTATATTCAATATCATCAAGCATTTTATGCACGATAAAATCCGGTGTAAAGACCTGGTCGTTTCTGATAGTATCTCACCTCGTTTTCCGCTATAATTATGACTGAAGTATACAGAATTGTGCACAAGGGGTGCATAACTCTGTCATTGTTTTGGTATACACGCTTTTATAACAAAAGACACAAGGAGTGATAACATTGATAACCCCCAAGAGCTGGAAAGTGTCAGCTGTGGCAATTTTGATATTTGCACTGTTAATGGCAACTGTCTGTCTTGCTACCCCTGGTACAAAAGCCAGTCACGAGAACAGCAGTGATAGTTCTGTTGTTTCTGACGAACCCTCACATGAGGTCAGCGAAGAGGTGTCTGGCCCCGAGTCATCTATTCCCGCGCCGGATGAATCCAGTTCAGTAGAAGACCCTTCTGCTGCGCCAGATGAATCTAATCCGGAAGACTTAGACCCATCTACACCCGACGGCGACACAGTACCGTTTCCGCCCCTGGTGAAAGACCCCGTGCGATTCCCACAAGATATTCCTGAGGATACGCCCATACCTGAACCTGAGCCTGAGCCTGAACCCGAATTACCGGACACACTGACCGTTGAAGTTAAATTCTACAATTTGGAAAGTACCGGTTTCAACAAGGTGGATGGAGCAAAATATTGTGCAGATATTGCAAAAATGATGCAAAAATACGCACCAGAGGGCTTACATATCAGTGCAGGTGTTGCAATGGCTTACACAGAAGGTGGCGCCGGTAAAGCAGGTGTGTATACTCGCACCAACAATTGCTTTGGCATCCGTGCATACTCTAATTGGGATGGGTATGTATATTCACGCACAACCGGCAAAGTATACAAAGACTGGGAAACAGCATATCGATACGGCGACGTTGATGACACATTCCGCGCATACGATTGCATGGAAGATTCCGTCAAGGACTATTGCGCACTCATTAGCGGTGACCATTATAATCACTGTTTCACCATGGAAAGTAACGAGGAGTATCTTCGTTATATTCTTTCGCAAGGCTATGGAGAAGCGCATTTAGCCGATACGTGGCTTTATTTGATTCGTTTGTACGATTTAGAGCAATATGACATCAACAAGCCCATTGAGGATGTTTCCCCAGACACTTCCACAGATTTTGTCCCTGTAACCCCATAAAGAAAACCCCAAGCCAAAATGGCTTGGGGTTCTTTTTTGTAATGATTCAATTAATCTTTCACATACATCTGGATATCTAACAACAGATTATCGCCAGGGTCAGTCATCAGTTCTTCAATGCGCTGAACATTGTCCAGACTTGCATTGTCAATTTTAATGACACTTAAATGCAATGCGTATCCCGGAGCTGCCATTGCAATTTCAATAGCTTCTAAATGCTCCTCGGTAACTTCTCCTTCGACAAATACAAGCACGGTAGGAACGGCTTGTTTGCTATAAGTTGCCCAGTTTTCTTCCCAACTTTTTTCAATATTTAAACCGTAGTGTCCAGCAGCATCGGTAAGACCAGCAAGCACTAAGGTCTTTAGCTCAAAATCCTGAGGCATTAAAGCATTAAAATAATCATTGATTTCCTGCGCCTTCATAGTGGCGTATCCATTATCTCCGAAGTAACCTTCGAACCATTCAGCAGGCAGTTGGTATTTATTAATTAATGTGTCCTTTTTGCACACATTGATGCTGATACCATCTTTCGTGAACTGAACGAGGTCTTCATCAATAGCCTCTCCGCGTACCCAACCGGCACCGTATTTTTCCTCAACATACGCTTCCATTGTTTCAGGATATACCTTGATAACAGGGGGCGTCGTAGGTTTCGATGTGTCAGGGTTAGGGTCGGTTGTATTCTGGTCGTTGCTACATGCAGCGAACGTGAAAATTGTTAGAATCATTAACAAGAGTGAAATAACTTTCTTCATATTGGGTCTCCTTTTCATTAGTATGATGTCTTAATTATGACAGTGAATGATTATCTATACACAATTGCTTTTTATGCACGCACCTTATACGTTCTTTCCCATGCCCTTGTCATGCAATTGATGACTTAATAGCATATTTCGCGATTTTTTCGTTTAACGTACTTGACAAAATAACCCATTTGTGATATAATAAATATACTGACTACAACGCACAATGAGTTCGAGGAGGAAAATATGAAAAACCTAAAATACGTTTTCGACGAAGAGGTGTGTGCCTCCCAATGGCACAGCTACAACATCCGCCATCGTCGTATGAATATAACATGCATTTGCATTGCCATAGCTACACTGTGTGCTTTAATTACAACAACTGTGTTATTGTGCATGAATCTCACCTGCGAATATGCATTGTTGGCAACCATTTTGTGCGCCTGTGCTCTTTGTGTGGCATGCAAACACGATGCAAAAGTTACGGTCGCAACACGTGTTCATGAACTATCCGAACAATACGAAATTAAAGAATTTCAATACACGCTCGAAGACGGATACATGGATTTATTCGTGTGGGTAGAAGATGTAACTACCGGTAATGTAACGCGTCATCGGTTACCGACACCCAAGTATGTCTACAACTCACGCGTCAATGTGCCTACGGTCGATATCGCAGCATGTCAGGTATTATTGCCGTACCCGCCAGAAGGAGGTCACCATGAGTAATGTACATCCCAAGAAGGGCGGACCATACTCGCTCTATTGCGAAGATTGTGGTTGCTGGGTTCCCAATACAGCTAACTACGAAATGAAGAAAGAGGGTATGTTTGCTTACAGTCATACATGTTCCAATGGTATTTGTGACATGAAAAACGGCGAAAAGAAAGTCGTCAACGAAAGCAAGGTAACACATGCCGTATTGCGTAGCGACTATTCTCCCGAGACGCGACTTGTGCTCGCTAAAACCGAAGATGGCGACGTTGTCATGAAAATCATCGGCAAGGGAGAGATGCGCATTGCCACGTCCGGTGGACAGTTCCACGGCGAAGAATTATTGGAGGTACTCGATGCCTTCCAGACAATTATGAAACACGCACATCATGTCGAGTAATGTATCAATAGGATGGGTGTGTATTTTGACACATAGAAAGGATTACATACAATGAGTAAGAAAGACGCCCTTGGCGATAGAATGAAAGAAAGCTACGAGAATCGTAGCAAAACATACCTGACCAGACGTGTGCCGGTTATCCTGAGATTGGACGGTAAGGCATGGCACACACTCACAAGAGGTTTCCAAAGACCTTACGATAAGTTCTTGCATGAAGCTATGAACGCAACGATGTTGTACCTTTGCAAGAATATCCAGGGTTGCAAGCTCGGTTACACCCAGAGTGATGAGATTACCCTGGTGTTAACTGACTACGACACGATTACCACCGATGCCTGGTTCGACTATGGCGTACAAAAGATATGCTCCGTTGCTGCTTCTATGGCTACGTTGGAATTTAACCGTGCTTTCGAAAAAGCAACTCGCGATTACCGTCGCAGAATCAATAACTGCTTCACTTGCACTATTGAAGAAAATAAGCTGGTTACCGCTTACGAAAAGGCTCTGGCAGCCGGCGCAATGTTCGATTGCCGCGCATTCTCTGTTCCCGAAGAGGAAGTAGTGAACGTGCTTATTTGGCGTCAGCAGGATGCCACGCGCAATGCCATTCAGATGCTCGGTCAGACACACTTCTCACACAAGGAATTGCACAAGAAGAACGTAGACCAGATTCAGGAAATGTTGTTTTCTGAAAAGGGTATCAATTTCAACGATATGCCCGCAGAGTTCAAGCGCGGTGTTTGCTGCGTTCGTAAAAACATTCAGAATCCCAATGTTGACATCAAGGATGGGTTCCACCCCAAGAATGCTTGGGTCATTGACACCGAAATCCCGATTTTTACCAAAGAAAGAGAGTACATTACATCTGTACTGCCCAAGAAGGAGTAACTATGGAGTTTATGTTAGAAGGTATGGATGGGATTACCATCATCGAACATACTTGGTCTAAGAAGCGCAAAGTCTGCCCAACAGCAGTCACATGGGCGCTCTGCATCGCTATGCTGGCGGCGATGTTTACCATTCTGTTTCTCCCCATGATTACCACTTTTTCTCCCAACACATATTTTCTCGTTCTGGGTCTTTGTCTCATCTTTTTAGTACTTTGGGTATTGTCACTCCCCGTGGTTGAGCCCGAGGAATATCGAATTATTCGTCGAGAAACATGTTCGGCAAGAAACTGGAATTTGGTGAAGAAATATTACGATATTGAACCCATTTCCAACAATGTGTATTTAGTACAACCCAAGTACGAACGAAACATATGGAAGAACCTCTAAGAACAGTTATGATGCGCTTGGCGGCGCATTGGTATATAGCAAGAGTCCTTCTGGGCTCTTGCTATTAATCTTTTGAATAATCATCACCGCATTCTCGTGACTTTAGTCATGTGAGAGTTCACTGTCATACTTAAGATGATATTTCTAAATTTGTAAACAGAAAGGAAACAAAAAAAAATGAAAAGAACAGAAACCCTGCCCGAAAACTACGAGCTCATCCATACCATCGACCTCGAAAAGAACAAGTCACTGTTTATATTTATCCAGGTATTCTCTCTACTGCTTGCCGTTGGCACATTTTGCATCGGCTTAACCATGCAGAGCATTACATCTATCTTTGAGTACGGTTTGATTCAGTGGCTTCTTTGCGCTGGGCTCTCCATCCTCTATCTCATTGCACACGAAATGGTTCATGGAATTGCCATGAAAATTGTTGGCACAAAGAAGGTAAGATATGGATTCGTTGGAGCATATGCATATGCCGGCGGAGACGATTACTATGCCCGCGGACCCTACATTTTCATTGCCTTAGCGCCCGTAGTGCTGTATACCGTCATTTTCACGATTCTCGGCTTCGTGGTACCTGCACAATGGTTTTGGATTGTATGGTTGCTGCAAATTACCAATATTGCTGGTGCAGCAGGTGATATTTACGTGACATGGAAGTGTTTAAGACTCCCCAAAGATATCCTCACCAAAGATGTTGGCACTTCAATGCAAATCTTTGCCCCCTCATCTAAATAATCGAACAAGAGCCCTTCGGGGCTCTTTTTTTGATATATGCCCTATGCGTATATGGCTTAATTAGTGTAGATGCAACGTATGTTGCGTTTATATTTTATAAGAAAAAAGGAGAAACAAAATGCAAAAACTTTACGCAATGAACGATTGGGGAATTTACGTTTCCCACGACGAAGTGCTCAACGGCACGTTGGAGCGCAGCAAATTGGAAGAAGCCGGATACGTTCTCTTACATCCCATTGCTGGTTGCATCTACATGGATGACACCGGTGAGTATGTAGAGGTTACCTCGCCCTTCTGGTTCCTGTCGATTCAGCAGCCCGCTCTCTTTGATTCCTTCTATACCTGTATGGATGATATCAAAGCCGAGGTCGAGCCTCTTTACCCCGAAGTTTTCTTTGACTTCAACGTTTCTGAACGACTCTGCAGAGCCAATGTCGTTTGTGCAGAATGAGGTGATAAGATGTCATGTCTTGAGTATCATATCATCTATTGCCCCGGCATAAAAAACAAACTGATTAATGGTGGATTTGTTTCTCAAAGAACATTACATCCACACATCCCCGGTACCGGCAAGGTCTACCCGAATGTTTTGGATTACAGTAAATGTAATCCAGCAGAATGGGCAAAACAGCTGCAGCACGTACTGGAAGCAGGTGTCGTAGACTTTGCACAGCGTAACAAAGATGGCTCTTATGGCGTTCGTCGCGATTTTACTGCGGCAGAACAAGTAGAGCTTTCTCTGTACCCCGTACACTTTCCCGATGATGACCACGTAGAGTGGTACAGCAAGTGGAAGTTCAATGACGACCCGTTATTTTACATTTCCACAGCACTACCTACCGAAATGATGCATTTCTCGGCATTTTACGAGGACACATTCGATGGTTCATGGTATGTAAGAAACGGTAAACACTTCTGTGACACTCCCACAATTCTATTGCGACCCGGAGAATATGAACGAGCAGTGAATGACGTTGTCATTGCATTGCAAAACAATTTCCTGGTTGACCTTATTCCGTATATGAAAGAAAGAGCAAGTAAATGCACCACGCCCAAGGAATACGAAAGCATGTTGGTGGATTACGTTGATTTCTATCAGAATCACCCTCAGCCTGAAATGACTGAGGAAGATTTACCGTTCTAAGGAGGACTATATGGGTTACAGACACAGATTTGCAACCGTATCCAAGACCGTGTACGACACTGTCAAGGATATGAGTCCCGAGCAGCTCAAAGAATGGGTGCTCAAAAACCAGCCCGATGGCTGGTATGATGAAGGAGACGGCGAGGGTTTCTTCTCGCATTACCTCCTGCTCGGTCAAAAAGAAATATTCGACTTCGGCAAAGACTGTTGGTTCGCCGACGCTTTGATTGAACGCGCCCGTGCGTTGTTTAATAACCCGGAGACTGCAAATGCTATGGAACCTCTTACCTTGTGTACAAAAGCAGACTTTGAGTTTGTAATTGACAGCATGCGTCAGCATATCCATGAATATTTCAAGGAATGTCTTGAGACATATACTCCTGAGCAAATGAAGCATCACTTCCATGAAAAGATGGAAGAGTGGGGTAATATGACCGATATCCTTGGCATGACCGATATCGCACCTGAAAAGGCTGCGGCAATCAATGCACAACATTACCCTTACAACATGGATGTTACCAGAGAAGGACTCGTATCCTCGTGGCTCTATGAGTACGAGATTTTTGAGTTAGTACTCTTGTACAGAATGTTCAACTGGGATAAGAATGTGCTTATCTTTTACGGTTGGTAAGATGAATGGGCTGGGTAACACCAGCCCTCATCGGAAAGGACAAACATGAATCAGAGAATAACAAAAAAGATTTATAAGCGAGCAGAGAAAAAGCTCGAAGCGTTTCGTGCCAAGAACAACGATACGCGTTCTTACTACGAAATCGCACAGCAAGAAAAAATCCTAACGCCAAAAGAAAAGTCTGTATTTTTGAAAATCCAAAACGAGATGATTCAAATGACTCGTATAGTCGTCAATGAGATTGAGGCTGATGAGTTACAGGCGCGTTATGAAGCATTACAACCCACCCGAGATGAAGATGGCTTTGAACTTTTCAGAGCAGCAGAATCCATACTTGGTAAGTTTGATTATGCACACTTTGCCTATGAAGACAACCGAGGTAGATTTGAAGACGCTGATGGACACACCATGTTCGACTACTTGTTAGTACAGCATTGTGCACAATTCGGCGAAGAAAATCGCAAGATGAATCGCTGGTCTATTGTAGCTCCCGGCTACGAAGAGTGCATTAGTCTCTACATCGACAAAACCACCCCCGAATACAAAGAGTTTGAAATCAAACTTTATACACAAGTCTTACAAAGACTGGAAAGGAAATACAATGGCACGCACTAAAATGAACATTTACGGATACGCTATTTCCTACCAGGGCGAACACATGGTAGGTTGTATCAAATCAACAACCGAAGAGGCTGCGAGAAATCAGCTTCGTGACTCATTTAATCTCCCCGATAACGTAGAAATTTCCATTTATCCTCAGAATTTCAATTCTACAGGACTGTGGGAAATCTACTACGGCTGTTAAAAAGAAAGGAAAGAATTATGTCTCAAATTATCATTAACAAATGTGAAAAGGTGCTTCATATGCAGCACTGTCTACCCGATGGCGGTCTCCGTGACGCTGACACCGTTCTTCAGGATATCTTCGATGAAATCGAGCCCGAGGTAACCGGCGTAGCGGCAGAAATCATTAACCTGTATCTCAACTCCGACGACGCAGCGTCTATCGCAAATATGTTCGAGGTGATGACCGGCTGCTCTTTCGAAGCATTCCTTGACCGCGCAATGCAGGCTATGGAAAGAAACTATGCAGAGAACGCAGTATGCTGCGGTTGCCATAAGCACTATTCGATGATAATCGAAAAAATCACCGATGCGAACGGCTCTCGCTTCTTCTGCCCCAACTGCCTGGCAATTCGCTATCACGACATGAGCCTGGTGAACATCCCGAGTCTCAAAGATGATGTAACCGGCAAGCCCGGCGCAGTCGTTTTTGAGGCTTACAAGGAAAGATATCAGCTCGATGCGGAATGCATGCGCAGATTGATTTCACATTCACTTAAACCCCGCGAAGCCCGCGCGCTTCGTAAGAAGTACGGTGCAGATGCATTTATGCTGCACGATGACTTCTATGACGACAAGGGACACGCAATTCAGCCCTATTGCTAATAAATAAGGGGCACTCGATAACAGTGCCCCATAATAAAAAGAAAGGATTTAGAAAACATGCCTAAAGAAGTTACACTTGAACAGAAGATTGCATATCTTCTCAGAAATCCCATCAAAACTCCCTCCCAAATGCCCAATCCCATCGTAACTCAGCCAATCGACGAAGACTGGCAGAAGTTTATCGACACCAAGTGGTGGGCAAAGAAAAACGGAATCGAACAGATTCTTCCCGAAAATATGCCTGACTACCCGGAACACTTCGTTAATATGATGAAGTCTATGCTTCAATTGCGCACGTTATTGCTCAGTTTCGGCGGCAGCGAAGTATGCATGCCCGACTACGACGAGGATTTGTATAATATTATCGAGCGCGGACAACTTTGGTACGGCGACCGTATCCACATGATGAGAGGTCAGCCTTCTCAGTGCCATCGCAATTCCAGCTACTGCTGGGAAGCAAATCAGGATAAATCCGTGTTGTGCACCGGTTATGCGCTTTCCGAAGACGGAATGTGGCGTCAGCATTCTTGGCTGGTCGAACTCAGACCACGCAAGAATCGCATCGTTGAAACTACCGTTCCCAGAGTTGCCTACTTTGGTTTCGGAATGGACACCGATGAAGCTTGGAAATTCTATTTCGACAACGAATAATCAGGAGGAAGTTATGAGCCATAATATCAATTACTGGGAATATCCCGAAAACGTTAATAAAAGAACGTGCGAAGCTGAAATTAACGAGTACGTTCGTCGACACACTTATGAAGAAGGTGGACACGGCTTAGATAGCCCCATTCGCTGGATAAACCATGTGTGCGACAATCGCGATGACGCGAAAGCATATATCGAAAGTCACGACAAAGGTTGGTACGACCAGTTGGCAGTGATGTTCTATGAATATCCGAAGCTGGACCCCACCAAAACGATGACTACCTTGCAGAGCAGACTCCGTGCTGAAATCGACAAGAGAAACGCTTACGCACAGGCACACAGCATAGCCTCCTTCAAGGCGGAATACGTTGGTTGCCCTGAATGCGGTTCGAAACTGAAAAGAGAGCTGTTGCGTGGTAACTCTTGTCCGTTGTGCAAAGCTGAGTTGCGTAGCAAGACTACTATGGATACCTTGAAGCGTTATGATGGAAACATCAGTGACCTGCAGAAGGAAATCAAAGCAGAGGAGCGAAAAATGCAAGAAAAGCAGCGCAAGAAGGCGAAGATTACCTGGTTGGTAAAAACCGAATATCACACTTAAATTGATAAGTGAAAGGAGACCACCATGGAAGTTAAGCTATTCAAATGCGCATTCAATGACCTTAACCAAGTGTTTCACAAGGAATACATTTTCGCAACCGACGAATCAATGGCACGTACCATTATCCGAGATAAATACGGTTTGCGCAAAAACTCCAGAGGACTGATGGTAATTGAACTTGCTATTGTATATGCAGAGCGCGTATATAAACCCAAAAGAATCCTGGTGAATGCACGTGAGGAAATCATCGATTGTTCTTATTGCAGTAACTGCGGAAAACAAGTAATGCCCAGCGGTGATTTTTGTGATAACTGCGGAGCATATTTCATGAAAAAAGAAAGGAAACCTAAATGAATATTTTCAAAGGATACTATGATAACCCCCGCGATTACGACATCCGCAAGGTTGTAGTCATCGCTGTTGATGAAGCAGATGCACGACGCATTATCGGAAGCAAACTCGGATTGCGCAAAAATGCAGCTGGTCTCGATGTGTACGAGGTTGAGTACCACGAGGCAAAACGCGTTACCAGAAAGCAGACCGAGCTGATTCACTCTACCGATTACAGACCCGGTTTGGGTCGCTGGAACGACAGCCACTATGGCGAAGTCAAGAGAAGCTATTGCAGCCACTGCAATGCCGAAGTCCGCACCCCCGGTGACTTCTGTGTTGAATGCGGCGCATATTTCATTGATTAAGAAAGGAAAAATTAAAATGTTAGTAAATGCAATTATCACTGCAAAAGAAATCGACGTTGGTCTCACAACAACGTTTGGTGCAGAAATCGTTCCGCCTCATGTAGGCGATACCATTATGTGGAAGAAGAAGCCCTTTACGGTTACTGCTTCCAAGCAGGAAATTACCAGTGCAGGTAATATCGTTTTCCATGTTTGCATGGAGTATAAGGAGGACCCGGCATGTTTGTTCAAGTAAACATCGTAGCCATTACGGATGTTACGGTCGCTTACATGCGTGCTCACATCCCGGATGCAAAGCCCTTCAAGGAGACCTCCTTCGTACATGTAAAGCGCACTATGCCGATTCCCCGCATCCACGAGCACATCGTTCTCAATAAGAACTTGGTGTTCAGGGTACGCGATGTCATGTACATTACCCATGACGATGCAAATAAACCTGCATCGGAAATCCGAGTGTTAGTGGAGGCTGAATGATGAAATATTATTTCTGCATGGTTTATGAAGGCGTTTATCCTAACGGACGACCTGAAATGGTGCACTGCACCGGAGAAACGCGTCCTTACGTAACATTGGATAAAAATGGATTGGCATTGACCAGACACCATTCTAACATGTTCGAGTACACGCCCGGTAGTAAGGCTGCAAAGTATGTCCCTGATGTGCGTCGCTTTGGTAATATTCAGGGCAACGTTACCCTCAGAGATGACCAGATTGCTGCACTTGATGAAGCAATTAAAACACAATACTTTTTCAGTTAATTTAAGCGCCCCGGACTACAGTCTGGGGCGTTCTTTTATGCTTTATAAATACAAGTCATTATTTATGTAGTATATAGCGATATGCTATGTAACTAAGAAAAAAGGAGCTATAAAAAATAATGAAAATCAAATCTATCATCAAATTGTGCAAGCCTGATATGGCTAAGCACATCACCGTTTCCGGCTCTGCCGAATTCGTATTCCCCAAAGCGGGCGCTGTTGCTATCACTGCTGATAACTTCATCGTGTTGCCCACTGCACATGACCCTCAACAGGTCTATGTTGAAATTGACGTGAATAATGATGCGTATTTTTCGCATGTTATGCACAACGAGAAAACCTTTGACGGCATCAACAAGTTCTTTGATATCACCGCAGATTGTGATTCTACCCCTTTGGTGAATTACGTGCGCCGCATGACCATCGTTGATAGCGATTGCGTGTACGATATCGAACCGTACAACATGATGCTGCCCAACGCAGAAGAAGCATGTGTTTCTTTTGAAATGAAGTTGAATTTTCCCGCCATTACGCAGGAAGACCTCGACGGCATGGATATTGTTGCACTATACATCCGTAGAAGTGCTTCAACCGACATTGTGCTGAAATTGTACGTTGACCAGATGTCTGTATCTGAACCGTACTCCATCTACCCCAAGGCGACATGCATCGCATCGACATATGACTCCGAATCGGAAAGAATTCTCCCTGAGGATTACCACGATGTCATGGATGTTATTGATAGCCTGATTGCCATGGATGGAGAAAAGACTTGCATTTATGCAATTGATTCTGCTGCATGTTGTGGCGAAGACATTGACCTGAGCGAGCCCTGCTATCCTGTGCAGGATTTAACAATGTACTGCACCAGACATGGCAAAGCACATACCATTAAAATGAAAGGAGCATAATCATTGGACTATTCTTTACTTATCACATTTTGTGTGCTCAATATTGTGAATGTTATTGTGCAAACAATCAAATCCATTGCTACAATTCGTTGTGGTAAAGGAATGGCAGCCCTCATTAATGCGGGCGCATATGGTTTATACACCATCGTTACTGTCTACATGCTCTGTGAACTCCCATTGTGGTGGAAGGCAGGGATTGTGGCTCTTTGCAACCTCATCGGAGTATTTATTGTAAAGTGGGCGGAAGAAAAATCCCACAAAGATAAACTCTGGAAGGTTGAAGCAACTGTCGAACATCGATACACCGAAGCGGTCCGCAAGGATTTGCTCGCGGTCAACCTGGAGTGCAATTATATTGAATTGGGACAGAAATGGACCGTATTTAATATTTTCTGCTCCACCAAAGAACAAAGCACTAAAGCAAAAGAAGTACTCAATCTTCATAATGCAAAATACTTTGTATCGGAAAGTAAAACTCTTTAAGTAGGTGCCCTCATTGGGCACCTGCATAATCAAAAAAAACATATGTAAAAAAGAAAGGTTAAAACCATGAAAAAAGTAATTATCGGCATCATTCTCATCGCTATTCTCGTACTCACCCTTACAGCTTGTGGAGCCGAAGCTCCCGACTGCGCCTACGACACCAGACTTGTTTGTATTTACCGCGCAACCGGTAACGGTTTCAACATCTATGTCGATGTAGACACCCGCGTTCAGTACATTTACAGCACAAATCATGGTGGTCTTACAGTTCGCGTTGACGAAAACGGTCAGCCCCTGTTATATGAAGGTGAGCTTCCGGAATAATTAAAGAAAACAAAAAAGAAAGGGAAATAAAAAATGAATGAAACTGTAAAAATAAGAAAAAACACAAAGGCTGAACTGAAATGCCTCGAAGAAGGCTTTACCGACATCACATACGAACATGATGGCTACATCTACGTCATCGAGAATACATATAGCGAGCGTGGCGGCACAGCTCCAAGCGGCTATTTCTTCTCGCTCGGCGATGCAGTTGACGGCATTAAAAAGTGCAGTGACTGGTGGCGTCCGAACGGTACCGGCAAAATCTACCGTTATGAACCCGGCGCAAACAAGCATGGCACTCTTGTGTGGAGTAATTAAAACATTGGCACACCATCTGGTGTGCCATTTTTTATTGTATCCCTCATTTAGTCTTTATTATAGTGTATTCGACGTACTACGTCAGGATATGAAAATAAGAGAATGTTTTAAATGAGAAGTTTAAAACATGGGCGAAAGGAGATTATATTATGCCCAGAAAGATGTCTAAGTTTTATTATGTAGACCCCGAGTCCAGACTCGAGGCCTACGAAGATGCCAAGAATGCGATTACTCGCAAGCAAGGCACCCGAGAAGCTGTCTTCGAGGATATATTCGAAGCTCAGGTTGAACTCGCTTTTCAACTTGAAAAATTCGAATACGTCTTTGATTACATAGCTTATCTCGAAGAAACCTATCAGTACGACCGTGCTATCGAAACTGTTTATCGCCTTGTAAATTACATGGCTGAAATTGCACAGTATGACGATGACTTGGCTCGTGCTATAGACATCCTTGAAATCCTTTTGGCAGAGAACGACATTGAGCTTGAAGAAGATGAGTCTGACCGTCTTCTTTATCTGAGAGGTCGTGTTTACTGCTAACAGGACGCGAGAGTGTAAATTCGTAAGAGTTTACACTCTCTTTTTTTGCACCATATATTTTGTGTACAAGAAATGCAACCATTGTCATTATTATTATGAAAAATTATTTGAAAGGAAAATGCACGTGAAAAGATTTATTATTAGCACGCTTTGTCTTTTGATGCTGCTCGGTTTAGCTTGTGGCTTCGCCATCTCATTACACCCATCGCGTGCTTTCGCTCAATCCTTATACAATATCGAAGACGCAATATGTTTTGATATCAGTTTTGGTGATATTACCTTCACTGATACTTCATATGCCGGTTACGACGCCGATGGAAACGTAATAAATGGTACACACTCAGCAGATAACATCTACGTCGTGCAGCAATCCACTACACAAACATCACACACCGTTGCTGTCGGAACGCCTACAACCCCGGTTACGAACAAGTTTGAAATTCATCTCAAAAGTATCAATATTGACGGTCCCAAAACAACAGAACATCATGCGGCGCCCATCTATGTCAATACTAACGCAAATACGGTATATATCATCCTTGATAACAACTCCAACAATACACTGACTTCATATGCACAATTGTTCGTCAGTGCAACGTCTAAAACAATGCTCAGTGAAGAGCTGAGATTTGGTCACGCAGCAATTGAAAAAGAAATTGATACACAAGGAACGCTGGTTGTGACATGTGAAGAGGGACATAAACTGCACTTACAGGGTAACACAAAAGGACATAACTGTACAGCAAATGGCACTTGTGGTTCCTTATCCGCAACAGCAAACAGTGATGCCAAGTTTAATTCCGCAGGAAATACGCGAACCGCAGCTGCAGCAGCAATTGGCTCCAAGGCGGAAGTGAGTGCAAAAGCTGATAAAAGAACCACGTTAAGTAGCGCTCCCACCATGGGTAAGATGTATAATTTAACCATCGCTGGCGGAAAAATCACTGCAAAGGGAGCAACAGGCAACTCGAACAACATTGACGGCGTGAAGGTTTATCTGGGCGGTTCGCCTGGTATAGGCGTAGGCGCAGGCTTACAACAGTACTCAATTGGTTATGCCGTAGATAACTTATGGATTACAGGCGGACATATCAATGCTATTGCCGGAGATGGTAGTGCTGCCAATATTGGCGGCGGGTATCATGCTGGTTATGTACGTGTTTCGATTTATGGTGGCACAGTCAATGCCACTGCACAACGTACAGCAGCAACCGATATTAAACGAGGTCCTGGCATAGGCGGCGGCGGCGGCGGAGCAACCTCTAACGCTACTGCCGGCGCAACAGTCCGCATTTATGGTGGTGACATCACTGCCACATCACAATACGGCGCCGCAATCGGTTCCGGTGCCGGTGGTAATAACGGTATTGGACAAACCGCATGGGTTTATATTTACGGCGGAAAGATTGACGCCAGAACATCGAAAGGCGATGGAAATGGCGCAGGTGCAGCAATTGGTTCAGGCGGTTCTTCCGGTAAGGGTAAAGGTGGTACCGCGAATATTTACATTTATGATGGCACAATCTTCGCCTCTTCGGAATTAGGTGCTGACATTGGTGGTGGAGGAACGCAATCAACCCAATCCACTGGTGTCGGTGGCGAGGCTATCGTTACAATTAGTGGTGGTAATATCACAGCTATGACTGGCGGAATTGGCGGCGGTCGTGCTAAAACAGGCGCCGGCGGTAAAGCCACCTTGACAATTTCCGGTGGCGTGATTAATGCTGCATCTGTATCCGGCGGACAAAGTGTCTCCGGAAACGGCGGTAACGCAATTGTTGATGTTTCTGACGGTACAATTAACACAGGCTCCATTGGTGGAGGCAGAAGCTCTACCGGTAAAATCGGTAGTGCTGCTGTTACAATTTCCGGCGGCAAAATCCATGGTCAGATTATTATGGATAGTACAAATTTGGCATCTGGGGAAGCATGCTTCTTCAAAATGACCGGCGGAACCATTGATATGACCAAACCAAACAATGGACATACATTTACCTTTGCCAGCCCCAACGGCGGCGTTGTACATATCGTTGGAGCCTCTTCGGATGGTTCCGCTATCGCACGCGTTGATGGGGGTGTTATTCGCAACAGTACAGCCGCTCTTGGCGGTGCAATATATATTAGTGGCGGCGGGTCCGCCTTATTATCTGGAGGCACTATCGAATATTGTGCTGCTGAATCCGGTGGCGCCATATATGTAGAACATGGCGATATTACCATTACCGGAGGAACAATTCAGCATTGTGAAGCAACAAATGGTGGCGCTGTATATGTAGAGGGCGGTAACGTTACCATGGATGGTGGCACCCTGCAACATAACGCAGCAAAAACAAATGGTGGCGCCATCTACCTATCCACTTCCAGCATTAATGCCAATATTAATATTTTCTCCGGCTCTATTATCCATAACACCGCCGGTAAGCATGCTGGTGCTATTGGTGCAAACGCCATTGGTACGTACAAAATTGACGTTCAAATTGGATTGCAAGAATGTTTAGGAACGCATCCTCATGAGCATACCAGTGGAACGTGTCCTGTCATTTCCAGCAATACTTCATCCGACCTCGGCGGTGCACTTTGTCTACACGGAGATGCTAATGCCCTGACAGTTGACGTTTATTGTGGCACCCTTGTTGCAAACATTGCCATTCGTAACCCCGGTTCAAATACACTCAATCAGCGCGGTGGTACAGTGACAGTATATGCCGGCACTATTTCTCCCGGCATCATGGTTGGTGGCGGTATTTACACAGATACCCGAATCGACGCCGAGCAAATCATATTGCGCTTTTGGTCAAACTTTGAAGGCGGTCCATCTGACCCATATCTGGTTGAAGTTACAATAGGTGTTACCGTTACATTCCCTGTCGACACATACACATGGACTGGACACGTCCTATCCGGCTGGGCTACCGCTCCTGACGCGTCCGGACTGTATATTCCCGCACAAGGTCAACATACAATCGAAGATGCTGCTGATGGCTATCTTGATTTTTATGCCGTCTGGGATGCGACCTCTTCATTTGTGATTTATATTCCCGAATCCACACCCCTGGACGGGACTGGAGTCGGCACTGTTGAAATTGACGCAGATATCAATTACTTCAGTATTCACAGTAATTTGGAAGTGTATTTTAACAGTGATTTTACACTCACAGATGAAACCGGTGGAGCACATATATCATATAAAGTTACTTCCAGTGAGTTTGGTGCATATCACGAAATTCAAAATGGCGATATTTGTGCAACCTATCAATACAATAACAAGGGTAGTAAAACATTACATATACAATTACTTGATACTCCATCCTATGCAGGTACCTATACCGACAACATTACCTTTACTATTGTATATACAGAAATCATCCCCGAGGATGAAGATTAACGTCAGGAAAATTTACCAATCCTCTTGACAAATATCCATTTTTATGGTATAATATAAGTACATCAAAAAGAATGTCTTACAGTGCCTTGCGGATGTACTTTTACCACGTGTATAGAGACGTCGCATTGGCGTCTCTATATTTATTTTGGAGGATATATGGCAATTACATTTACCACTGTCAAGGGTGATAAAGATATCAATTATGGCTATCGCGGCTTTCGTATCTTTCGTGTTCAGCTTGCATATGCCATGGATAAAGAGCTCGGTAAGTTGTACGGCGACACCATGATGTTGCTGCGACAACCCGATGAGTTTAATCGTCGCTTCAATGAAATTGTACAACAGGAGAAGTTTAAAAAACAGCAAGAACTGGTCGACTTCCTGTGCATGTCTGATTGCGAAGGCAAGATTCTTGCACGCGTTTGTAAACAAATCGTTGATTTGTATCCCGAGAAAGATGATGAGTTAATCAAAATGATGCAGTTTTGCATTGAAAACAAAAGAAAGTTGGTTTGGTATTAATGTTTACCGGAAAATACAATGCGATGGATATCGCAAAATATATTGTTCGTACAACCAATCAGAATGGTGGTTGTATTTCCAACCTGAAGTTGCAGAAAGTTCTGTACTTCGTGCAGGCAGAGTTTCTCGTTAGTAAGGGCGAAGCTTGCTTCATGGAGCCGATTGTCGCGACCAATTTCGGACCTGTTGTCCGTAGCGTTTATAGAGCGTTTTCCATGTTTGGAGGCGCAAGCATCCCATACAACTTTGAGAATGAAGTTATTATCATTCGCCCCGATGATGCCGAAATTATTAATGGCATCTTGCAGCTGACTGAAAGAATGTCTGCCTCTTATTTGACGCAGCTCAGCATGCGGCAGAAGCCCTATTTGCAGACCCTCACCGGAAGAAGGATTAGACTCGACCATATTTACGAGTACTTCAAGGAGGAGTAAAATGGGCATTCCCACATACGAAGAATTTAAACAGCAATTTGCCAATATGACGCCCGAAGAGCAATACAATGCAATGCATCAATTCGAAGAGTATTTGCGAAAATACAAAACGGAATTTGGCATGAGATATACGTATTGCGTCAAGTGTGAGGCGTGGAGACCCAAGGTGTATCTAAGCTTTGGCGAAGAAGGCACCAATACATTCGAATGCGCCGTCTGCTTGCGCAAGCGCAGGGAAGGGCAGCAACCTTATTTCCAGAAAGGAGAAACAAATGAGAGTAGCAATTAAACGAGCAGGAAAAATCCAGGTCGATGAAATCATCGAGTTTGAAGTACAGGACAATGGAGACGTTATCCTTTGGACACACGAAGGTATGATGGATATCATTGTGCACGGCATGAGCGCCAACGATATCGAAAGAGCAACGAGAGAGTTGCTTTATGATGGACGCACCAATTTGACCATGTTTGAGTCGGAATACGATGAGTCCAACGATAACGAAGACGAGGACGACATTCTCGACCCTCAGTACGAAGATGAGATGGTCAATATCACATGCGTACATTGTCTACATAAATTTCAGAGACCCGCCAGCACAATCACAGAGGATGAGTTTTATTGTCCCCACTGCGGCACTCCCATGACAATTGAACAGGAGTAAAAATATGGCAACGAAAAAAGAACCCACACCCAAAATTGGCATCACCGAAGCGGGCGATGCCTCTTTGGATTATTCTTGGGTTGATAAAGCGCCCAAGATGAATATGATGATACTCATCACAAAAAACATTACCGACGAATTTATCGACAAGGTCATGTATTTTGCCGATAAAACCATTGTGCATGCGACCTGTACCGGGTATGGTGGCACAATTATGGAACCCGGTGTGCCCAAATGGCAAGAACAGCTTGAACAAATCCGAAAACTGATTGCTTACGGTTTCCCGGCAGAGCAAATTGTCGTTCGCATCGACCCCATCATTCCTACTGAAAAGGCTTGTGCACGAATCGAGCAAATTGTGGAAGCAATTCACCGAGATGTCAAGCGTTTTCGAGTGTCTGTATTGGATAATTATGCACATGTACAGAAGCGCTTTGCTGATGCAGGATTGCCCGTTTTGTATGATGGTGCATTTCAAGCGCCTGATTCTGATTTCGAACGTGTCAATTTGATGCTGAGCCGACTTAAGTTCAGGTTCCCCGGCATTACATTCGAGTCTTGTGCAGAACCCAAGCTTACACATGCCGAACAAATTGGCTGTGTCTGTGCACAGGACATGGAACGATTCGGATTAAAGGCTCCCAAAACCAAGAAGGGTAATCGTAATGGATGCTTGTGCGCATCAGGCAAGGTGGAAATGCTCCCCTTCAATCATTTCAAGTTTTGTGAGGCAAGTTTTGCCCCTGCAACAGGGAAGTGCGAGTTAAACGACTCGTGTGCCAGCTGTGAACACTGCACTGTGTACGGTTGCTCCAATATGTGTTTATACTGCTATTGGAAGTCTTAATGTCATTCTTTAGATAAACATTAGGAGGAAATCGAGATGTTAAAACGCATTGCACAAGCAGCTGCATGGTTTATGGCATATTTCATGCTGCAAAATGTTATTTCTGTCATTCTGTGTGTCGGAAAGCTTTTCGCCGTACCGGACTTAATGGAGCAAATGACCGACCCCGACAAAATGATGGAGTTAATCATGAACTCTATGATGGCAACTATCATCCCAGCATTAATTGTGTCGTCAATTTTATACATTGTTATTTATCTGATACATTGTAAAGTCACTCATAAACGCCTGGATATCATTACCGTTGACTGGACAAAAATTCTTTTCTTTACTGGTATTGCCGGCGTGTTTAACGTCATTTCCAATGTAACCGTCTCCGGTCTTGTAAACTTATTGCCTGACAGTTGGGTAAACGCTCTCACTGAATCGACTGGCATGGTTACCACCGGACAGCCATTTTGGATGTTAGTAGTTTGCACTGGATTGCTGGTTCCCGTCATGGAAGAATTGACGTTCAGATACGGAATTCACAACACACTCGCCAAGCATAATCTTTTGGTGGCGTATATTGTATCCTCAGTTATGTTTGGAATTATGCATGGCAATCCCATTCAAATTGTCTACGCTGCACTGTTTGGTTGGCTGCTTGCATATGTATACACCAAAACCAACAATATATGGTACCCTATTATTATGCACGCAGTAAATAACACATGCTCTCTTCTTACGGAATACTTCCCCAATCTACTGTCATACATTGTAGTTGTAGCAGGTGGTGGAGCCCTCCTGGCTGTGACAATATATTGCACTTGCCCAAGAGTAAAACAGATATTTGCAAATACAACAAATCGCTCATTAGATAATTAAATATTATTGCCAAATATTCCCTGGGACATCCCAGGGAATTTGTTGTACTTTGTCATAATTAAATTGTATAGAAAATCAAAGATTTTAAGCGGACAATTATCAGAATTTCGTCAATAACCCATGACTCAAGTCACGGGTGTCCGCGCCTAATTATCATGAAAGGATGGATATAAATGGATAAACTGAAACGCTGGTTTCAACAAAACCGCAAACCAATCTCATTCGCCATCGTTGCATGCATTGCAATAGCATTCTATTTTATTCTCTCCAGTTGTACTCCCGTGACACAATGGATTGCCAATCTATGGTCCATTTTGACCCCATTCGTTTACGGAGCTGTTATTGCATATTTGCTACGACCAATTTGTAACACATGTGTGCATGTGCTGTGCAAAATTAAGTTCATGCGCAAACATCCACAACTCACCAATACCATTTCGATTGTAACTTCAATCATCTGCGCCCTTGGCACGATTACGTTACTGGGGTTTGCTATCATCCCCGGCGTCATCAACAGCGTGTCGCACATGATAAGCAACATGCCGCAAATCTTAGACGATGTTGCTTCCAATGTTGAAGGAATGTTGGAACACCATGAATACCTTCGTACTGCGTTTGAAAACATGTATGACAAAGTGGAACCATCAATCGAATCCGCGTTAGCTGAATATGCCGAACAGCTGCCGAATATTCTGGCAACCGGCGCGACGAACCTTATTGGGTTTTTCTTTGATTTTATCATTGGCTTCATTGCTGCCGTTTATATGTTGGGACACAAAACAAAGGTTAAAAATGGACTCAACAATCTTCTGAATCGCATTCCCAATAAAGCTGTTGTACGCACCATTCAAGAAGAAGTGCGATTTGCAGACAAAGCATTCTCCGGGTTCTTTACCGGCACCATCATCGATGCCATCATTGTGGGTGTCACTACATACCTGTTTGGCGTGATTTACGGCTTGCCTGAACCATTATTAATAGGTGTTATTTTGGCAATCACCAACGTGATTCCTATTTTCGGACCTTTTATTGGCGCAGTTCCGTCCGCATTTATCGTTCTGGCTTATACACCAGAAAAGGTCATTTGGTTCTTGGTATATATGTTAATTATGCAGCAAATTGATGGACACATTTTAGCACCCAAAGTACTTGGCTCCGCCGTAGGCATGTCCGGACTTGCGACACTCTTTGCAATTGTTGTTGGCGGAGGCTTATTTGGTCCCGTAGGCATGATTGTCGGAGTGCCCATGATGAGTGTTTTCATTGATATCTTCAATAAATTTATTGCATGGTACGATGAACGTCACCCTGATTGCAAACTCAACCCCTCAGACGAGGATACCCATCCGAATTAAACACACATCGACCCACCAGCCGCTTGTGCACAAATCTCAGGCGGCTGTCTTTATTTATCATGGAAGAATACTTTAACAAAATTATCGATATTTATCTTTTTGTGATTGAATATGCACATTACTTGCCAGCAATTTTCTTAATTTGCACTATTATTGTATTAATTGTCGCCGGACTTGCATGCATGATTTGCATTATCTGGAGCGTCACCACACTCATCATAGAACACCGAAGAGAAGTCAAAGCACGTAAAATACAAGAAGATAAAGAAATAGACGATGATATTAGAACAATCCTGAATAAAATACAAACTAAGGAGCCTTAAAATGAAAAAGCTATTACTTATCGTCCTTGCCGCCCTCATGGTTTTATCATGCACAGCGTGTTCCCAAGGGGATATCCCGGCTCAGAATGAGTTTATGCAAAAATTTGTCACAAAGTATTATGGTGACTATGAAATTACTGAGCAAAAATCTATGCACCTTGATACGGCACAAATTTATACCCTGAAAGACAAAACCGATGGTTTTGAATATAGCACCGTTGTTATGGAAGTGTTCCTGTCAGACCTTGGCATTATCAAGGGTGACGACAAGGAAGCAAAAACACTCATGATTGATTCAGACTTTTATAGTTCGTATTTTGCGTACCTTGCGAATACGAAGGTCAATCCAAACGATGCCAAAGAGTTTATGGATACATATGCGCATTTAAATGTGAATGTTATATTCCCGACATTCGAGTCTACTCTCATGGATGCATTCGATTCTGTATACATCGAAACCGCATTAATTATGAACGAGCTCAACGAAACCGCAGTATATGATTTTGTAAAACTCCTGCGTGAAGCGGACAGCCGCAATCTGTTGCCGAACTGCACACTCGCTGTGTATGTGGACGACGACGGTCAGTTTGAAGTGAATCAGAAGCCCACCATGTACTACGATTTTTATCTCGATACATTGTATGAAGAAGAGGCTTCCGATAGCTTTATTGCACTACACGATTATCTTATGTTTACCGGCGTCAATGACCCCAAGATTCTGAAATGGGAAAATAACATCTTCCCCAGTAAGCTTCCTGCAATGAGTTCGTGGGTTTGCGTAGGTGATGATGTTGCAAATACCGCCATCACATACAGCGTTGGAGATAAAACATATCAATTCCATCCCGCAATTGGTTACTTAGCATCGTCCACTCCCACAAACGATTACGGTATCCACCAAGGCACATTCTTAGATATCGTTGCCAATGAAAAAACCGGCTGCCCGGAACTTCTGATTGGTATGTATGGTACCATGTATCCCGATGTATACCACTCTCTTGCAATTTACAACGCTCCCATCGAAAATGGTAATGATACACCAGAAACGCCTGACAGTTCCACTGACACGAGTGAGGAGGTTACCGAATAATGGTTACATGGATTATTATTTTTGTCATAATCGCCCTTTTCCGAGCGACATCTCGTGCGTTGCTCTTTAAAAACAAACTGCAAATGGACTGGGGACTCGGATTAATTCCAGTCTATTCACACATCCTGATGTACGAGAAAATCGGAGAGCGTAAAAACGCTACAATCGCCAGCCTTGCTCGCTTACTTGGAATTGGTGCGTTGCTTTTTGTTATCCTACATCAGCAATATGTCGCCGAGGTTGCTTTGACCCACATCTATGGCTTGATTCTCGGTTTTTACGAGATGCCGGACTATGATATCCTCTGGAATGTCAATTCAGCGCTGGGTGCACTGGCTCTTTTATGTGGATTGATAATGCGTTTGCAATACACCAAAAAGATGTCGATGCTTTTCCGCGCATCTTCAATTGGTATGAATTTCCTTGGCATGTTGTGCCCCGGTATTTATGAATTTATCTTGATGAAGTCTAAAAAGTATAAGTATTTGATGTACAGAGACACCAAGGATATGTCTCGTGAAGAATATCAAATCTATTGCTCCTTAATTGAGGAGTGACCCAAGCAATTCATATACTCACAACACTTTCATCGTTAATGGAAATCTTTAACCACCCAATGCTTGTTGGGTGGTTTGTCTTTATCGCATCTATATATTGTGCTTTTTACTGAAAAACTTATAGGAAATACTTGACAAAACTCATGTAATATGGTATAATATAAAGTAGTATAGTTATACAAGGAGGTGCTCACGTGAAGCACATTACAATAACGAAAGTCCGCTACAATCAAAACGGTTTTTCCATTGTTGTTGCAAAAGACAAAGATGGAAAACAGGATGTATACACAGGTAATTTTCCCGATGTTGATGTAGCAGAAGAATATGACGTTGAGTGTGTTGAAACGACACACCCCAAATTCGGCAAACAATACAAGGTAACCAAAATCGTCAGAGATACTGTGGCTCTGCCTGACCCCGATAATATCTTGCAGTATCTGCTCTCAGGCGCTATTACCGGCTGCGGTCCTACAACCGCCAAGAAAATCTATGACCAATTCGGTGATGATTCTTTACGTATTATCCGTGAAGATTGGAAACAACTCGCGGTAATTAAGGGCTTGTCCGAAAAAACAGCAGAAAAGATTCATAATGGCGAAGGTAATGTTTCCGCAACAGCTGGCTTGCTTGGCTTTGTTGGAATTACTCCCTCAAAGGCAAAAAGAATCTATGCCACCTATGGTGATGAAGCTGACAGAATCGTACGAGAAGAGCCTTACCGCTTAATGTACGATATCAAAGGCTTTGCCTTCAAAACCGTGGATAATATCGCTCTGAGTAACGGTATTGACAAACATGCAGCGCAACGCATTGCCGGTGCCCTGACCTTTATCCTGGTTGAACTTGGCAAGGAAGGACACTGTTACTGTGGCAAAAAGAAATTGCTTGACCAGGCAGAAGAATTGCTCAGCATAGAGCGAGAGAATATTGAAACTGAGTTGCAAAACGAAGTGGATAAGGGCAACATCGTGGTCGAAGGACGCTCTGTATATGCGAAGAGCGTGTACGACACGGAATGCGAAACTGCAAAATGGGTCATGGAAATGGTTGATAAGTCTTCGCCCTTTACAAAACAGCAAGTCGAAGACGCCATCAGCCACATCCCCAACCTCAACATCGTTGAAGAGCAGCACGAAGCAGTAATCGGCGCGTTGACCAATAACGTGTTCGCAATTACAGGTGGTGCAGGCACCGGTAAAACCACCGTTATTAAAACCATCGCAGAAGCTTATCGATGGATTTGCCGCGGAAGGGTTGTCATGTGCGCGCCCACAGGTAAGGCAGCTCGTCGCATGACTGAAGCCACCGGATTTAAAGCCATGACGTCCGCAAGACTGTCTCTCGTGCAACGAGAATGGCCCGTAAATTCCTTGATTATTTGTGACGAAGCATCTATGCTGGATATTCAAATGGCACATGACCTTGTGTACGTAGCACGCCAAGGCAATAATCAAATCGTTTTTATTGGAGACGTGAATCAGTTACCTCCCGTGGGAGCCGGCACATTCTTCCGCGACTTGTTGGAGTCTTACGTTGTTGAAAAGAAGATGCTCTTGATTTGCCACCGCCAGTCAGGTGTCATCGCTGAAAACGCTGACAAGATTAACCGAGGAGAAAGACTTGGTAATCTCGTGTTTGATGGCACACACACTAAGTACTTAAATGGTACTGACGTGGAAAGTGCAGTCAATGCATACCGAGATGCAGTTGCAAAATATGGTGTCGCAAATGTATGCTTGCTGTTACCTTTCCGTGCAGCGCGTGGTAATGTTCCTGCGACTGAATCCGCAAACAATATTTTAAGACCCGCTTATAACAAAAACACCCCTCAGCGCGGATGTAAATTCGCAGAAGGGGATAGAGTAATCAATTTGGTTAATGACCCTGAGCAGGATATTGCAAATGGTGACGTTGGTACTGTTATTTATAGCAGCAAGGAAGAGAACATCTTCCAGGTTGAAATGGATTCCGGCGTATCTGTAGAATATCCTCATGAAGGTGAATACCAGTTTGATTTGGCATACGCCCTGACTATCCATAAGTCACAGGGCTCTGAATACGACTGTGTAATTATTCTTCTCACCAGTGCAGCATTTATTATGCTGGAACGCAACCTGGTGTATACCGCAGTAACACGTGGCAAAAAGGAAGTAATTATGATGGGTGAAAAGAAAGCCTATGGAATGGCGCTGAACACCCAAAAGGCAGTCAAAAGAAATACTAAGTTAATCGAAAGGTTGCGTGCTCTCGTGTAAGGAAAAAATATGTCTCGTCAAAAGTATCGCATCAACGAAAACTATTTTGATATCATCGACACAGAGGGAAAGGCTTATTGGCTTGGCTTTCTGTATGCAGATGGTTGTAATTTGCCCAAATCCCGAGAAGTGAAGTTACGTTTGGCTATTCGCGACGAAACGCACCTCCTTAAATTACGAGACACTCTGTATCCAGATGGTAATAGACCGTTATACTACCGCAATGCGACTGGGTACCGCAAAAATCAACGTAGTGATACATTCGCCAGTTGTGAATTGTATATTTCCAATGCACATATGAGCGCAGCACTTGTCAGTCATGGATGTACAGCCACCAAAACATTTTCTACAAGATTCCCATTTGATAGTATGCATCCCAGTTTGTATCGACACTTTATTCGCGGAGTTTTTGACGGTGATGGCAGCATCGTGTTATCAACGCTCAAAAGCGGTCAGCACAAAACAACATTTTCCATTATCGGCAATCGCCCATTTATGGCTGAACTAAACCATATAATTGCAACAGCATGCGGAATTAATGAAAATAGGCTCATTTCCTACAAAGGAAAAGATGAGAGAATTGCGACGCTCGTGTGGACTGGTTGCCGACAATGCATGAAAATTCGTGATTATTTATATCAAGATGCCACCGTTTACCTTGAACGTAAATGGGAAAAATTCCAAAAATTAGGCACCGATGAGTGGCGTACATATGAAAACTGCAGGAAACCCAAACCACCCAAGATGCCGCACGCTCGCAAAGGCATTCGTGCAAAGGTTAACACAATTGTATCTGTTGATGATATTACCAGTGCTATTGTTATTTCCGACAAATTAGTCTATATTGACACCGAAGATATAGCAAAAGTAAATGCATACACTTGGCATATTGAACAAGGTCGCGTGGTCAACACACACAGGATTGATAACAAGCACAAACAAGTGAATTATTTGGGTAGAATCATCATGGATGCTATGCCTGGTCAAAGTGTCAAACATCTTAACAATAATCAACTTGATTGTCGCAAAATAAATTTGAAAGTGAGGAATCATAGATGACAACGCATAAAGATATGCTCTTAAATATTCAACAACCAGAATATGATTTTATACAGACTCATCCCCGATTAGGAAACAATATTGTCTTATTGGGCTTAGGCGGAAGTCGCGCATATGGAATGGATAATTCTGGCAGCGATTGGGATTGGCGCGGCATTGCACTAAATCCGGCATCCGATATCCTGTTGGGCAGAGACTTTGAGCAAGTTACCGATAAACAAACTGATACGGTTGTATACAGCTTCAATAAGATGATTAAGCTGTTATCTGAATGTAACCCAAATACCATCGAAATTCTCGGACTCAAACCAGAACATTACCTTGTGATGAGCGATATCGGAAAAGCAATGGTTGATAACGCAGATATGTTCCTTTCCAAGATTGCCAAACATAAATTCGGAGCCTATGCGTCATCCCAGCTTCGAAGGTTGTGTAATAAAGCAGTGCGAGATGTCGACCAATCCATGCAAGAACAGCACATTCTAAACTCCATCAAAGTTGCATCAGAACTCTTCCCTGAAAAATACGCTCTTCATCCCGAAGACGCCATTCGCCTTTTCATCGATGAATCACAGCAAGAAGGATATGACTCAGAAATCTTCATGGATATCAGCTTGAAGCATTATCCTTTGCGTGACTGGGCTGACATGTGGGCTGAGATGCAAAACATTGTACGCTCTTACAATAAGCTTGGCATGCGAAACTCAAAGGCAATCGAACATGGTAAGCTTGGCAAACATCAAGCGCACCTGGCTCGGTTGTACATGATGGGCATTGAGGTTTTGCGTGATGGACAAATCAACACTTATCGTGGTAAAGATTTGCCTTTCCTGATGGATGTTCGTGCAGGTAAATACCTTGACGAGAACAATCTGCCCACCAAGGAATTTATGGAGATGGTCAAAGAATGGGAGTTCCAGCTGGAATATGCTGCAGAACACAGCCCTCTCCCGGATAGACCCGACTATGACCGTATTAACCAGTTTAAGGCGGAAGTGAACTATTCCGTCATTACTCAGAGCGAGCCGCTTCTCGTAGAGGAGCGGTAACCCGCTCAATAAAAAGGAGGACACACAAATGGCATTTCTATTTTCAATACTTTCCATCGTATTCTATGCCGCATTATCTATTCTTGTACTTGCAATTATTTTGGCTCTGTTTGCTTGGTCCGCTGATTCTATTGATAGCGCTATTAGTTGCAAAATCAAGTACCACAAAGACGGCGCCAAGATTAAAATGCGTCTTGGCTATCGATGGGCGCACTATTGGGCTCATAAAATGAGTGACGATACATATTCCGTAGTATTCACAGAAACTCCGAACGAAGTAAAATCTCTTTTGCCTTGTACCTATAGCAAGAAAAAGATGACACAAACTTACTTTCGCGAGTATCTGGTAACGTACCACAAAAATCTTCAAGTGATTGAAGTACTAACGAACTACAACAAGCAAGGAGGATAAGATGGGTATCATCTATTTCACCGGCGATTGCCATGGCGACTATGGCAAATTCTGCCGCTATGCATTTCCCCAGCAAAAATCCCTCACACGCGATGATGTCGTGATTGTGACAGGAGACTTTGGTATCTGGGAAGATAGTCGCTCGGAACGATACAGATTGGATGAACTCAGTAATCGCTCCTTCACTACGTTGTTTGTCGATGGTAATCACGAGAACTACGACAGACTCTGTTCTGAAGCATACAAAAAGTATATGCGCGGGGAAGAGTACACAGATGAAGACCAGGGCGAATTCCCGCTTGTCGACATCTACGGCGGCAAAGCACAAAAGATTCGTGACGGTGTATATCATCTGCTCAGAGGAGAAATCTATACCATCAATGGCAAGAAGATTCTTGCGTTTGGCGGTGCAGCCAGCCATGATATTCAAGAAGGCATTCTCGACCGAGACAATTACAAGTCCGACGAAGAGTTTTATCAAGCTGCATACGTTTGGCGCAAGACTAAGAGATTCTTCCGCATTAACCATATTTCCTGGTGGAAAGAAGAAATGCCAAACGACGACGAAAAGCGTCACGCCATGGAGCAGCTGTCAAAGCATGACTTCAAGGTGGATTATGTGGTAACACATTGCGCACCTACCAGCATCCATTGCCTGATGGGATACGATTCACCTGATGACGCAACTAACTTCTTACAGGAAATTGCAAACGTTACTCAGTTTGAGAAATGGTTCTTCGGACACTACCACCATGACAAGAACATTAACATGGAATTTGTCCTGCTATATGATAGCATTATGCCTGTCTACGATTCCGAAAGGGACCGCGAAAGCGCCTTTGGAGAAATCGAAGAGGAAACCGAAGAAATATAAGCAATTTGAATGTATTCTGTCTTTCTTAAGATAGAACAAGAAAGGAGAGAAACGCCATGAAATTTTGGAAAGTACTTATGATTATCATTGACATTTTGATTGTCGTTGGTATCGTAGCAGCAATTTGGTGGGCAGTTGTTCATTTTGGTGGAGGAAGCCTTCCTTCCGCAAAAGACGTCTTCATGGGAGGCATCTAATGAGCATGAAAGAAAAGGTGCTCTACGGGATTGTATTTGCAGTGGCAGTAATTGCCATCATCGCATTGTTCGTTTGCTATCCCGACGAAATCCCGAGATATATCCGTCCCATCGGTCCCATTAGACCCCCCGTTCTTCCTCCAATTCATCCACCAATGATACCCACACTATAATCAATTCACCCATGATAAACACCCAGTTTATATCAATCACACCTTGTGTATAAATTTCAAGTGTTCTGTCATAATCAATAAGCCAACACGGAGGTGCCATATGAGTTACAAAAGAGCTCGGGAGCGCAACCGACGTTTGCGTAAGCTGTACGATGAAACCAAAAATTCCTACGGTGCCGGTGTAGGTACAAAAGGGAATAGGTTATACCGTTACAGTTGCCACGACAAAGATTTAAAAACCATTTGCAGACGCTCTATCAGACGTCGCCTGAAACAGCGAGACCCTGAATTCACGTTACGTGAAAAAGGAGGCTACAAAAAGCTGTTTGATTACTGGTGGGAGCTACTGTAAAACTTTTTTGAAAAATTTTCAAAAAAGTACTTGACAAATGGAAAATGTTGTGGTATAATACTTACAACAAAGTGATATAATATCTATGCACAGTTAGTATATAGAGTACGCGCGACATTCTCGCGAAGGCAGGTAACCATTCCTGGCTGTGCACCACAAAGTGGGATGAGAATCCCGTAGGACCGCGAATCCCGCGCCCTTATTTCACTTTGCCGCATAACACAAGTAATTTCTTGCGGATTTCCGTATATATCTCGCAAATATATATGCTGAACAACGGTCGTGACCCTCCATGTTTCGATGGAACACGGGGTGGCTACCGCAAAACGCCACCCTTCCCCACTCCAATAAAATAAATTACTATATGGCGGGATAGAGCAGCTTGGTAGCTCGTCGGGCTCATAACCCGGAGGTCGTGTGGTTCAAATCCCACTCCCGCAACCAGACCGAATCCGGTTTTCCTTCCTTTTTTCCGGATACATACGGTTCCCGGCGATACTCGCCGGGTTATATGTGAGTGTAGCTCAGTTGGTCAGAGCACTCGGCTGATAACCGAGAGGTCGGTGGTTCGAGCCCACCTATTCACACCACACATACCAGTTCACCTCTATGGTATGTGATACATCCTCCCCCCGGATTGAAGCGTGAATGTTGCTTATGCCGTTATCCTTTCTTATCGCAGGAGAGAATCTTGCGTTCTATCCATTAACGGTGCCCCTCCAACAACGTTGACGCTTCTACCTTTTTCTCGGTAAGACAAGCTCGAAACCCATATCCGACCACCCCCGATGCGCACCTTACCGCATATGCTCGTGTAGCGCAGTAGGTAGCGCAGCGCACTCGTAATGCGCAGGTCGGCAGTTCGAGCCTGCCCACGAGCTCCATCCCGTCATAGGGACATTTGTTTTCCTCCTTTTTCTTATATGGCAATCGCCATGGTTGCCGCGGCTGAGAAGGTCGCGGCAACAGACCTCCTTTCATCTTATTTGAGCTTTTGCTCTCAGTGCATTTATTCCAATCACTGGAATAATTGCTGATGTAGCTCAGGTGGTAGAGCACTTCCTTGGTAAGGAAGAGGTCGCGGGTTCAAGTCCCGCCATCAGCTCCAACAATATATCGTCTTAGATTTAAGTTGTCAGAAAGGACTGACCATACAGCAACCCCTGACAGAGGGCGAAATCGTGCGCAATAAGGTGCGTAAGATGCAGGTTCGACTCCTGTAGACGATTCCAGGCAGCAATGCCACGACAGAGGATACCGGGTATCCCGTGCAGCAGAAAGGGTTCGAGTCCCTGAGGTTACAAGTTCGACTCTTGCTACCATTGGTTCAGGACTGCACAACCGCAAGAAGGTGGGTAGAAAGCGGTATAAAAATGTTATCACCAACCCCGAGAAAGCGCAGGCAGCTGAAATGCAATGCACGCCTCTCGGTGAGTCCAAGCGCCCCGATGGTAGGACTGCGGTTGCGAGGCTCTGATACTTGCGAAACGTATCATCCGTTAAAAGCCATCTAAAAACATGTGCGCGTAACTGGTGCATGTTTGATACCGCTGGCAGGGTTTTCTCTTACCCCTTAACACACTTGTCGTGATAGAGAATACGCGCCCATAAGTTAATTAGGGAGACTCTGCTGCGTCGTGCGGTGGAAGTGTTGGTTCGATTCCGGCTGGGCGCTCCTTTTAATATTCTGAGAAGAACATCTGAGGTTGCCATGTTTGGTAGACGAAAAAAGACACCTTTCCCGGGACAAAGAATCCTGGTAATTTCTGATATTCATCATAACTTGACGAATGAGGAATTGTCAGTGTTTCATCAAACCTTTGGCCAGTGTTGGTTGTTAGGTGATATGTCGTCTGATGTACTTAAACTGGTACAGGGACTTAAGTGTCCGGTAATCGGTGTGTGCGGAAACCATGACATGCCCGAGATGTTCGAACAATATTCCTTCATCAACGTGCATAACACTGAATGTACAATCAACGGTATTAGTATCGTTGGAGTCCATGGCTCATCTAAGTACAAAAATAGTGGCACGTGCATGCTAACCCAACAAGAATCACTTGCAATTGCAAAAGCGTTGCCGAAAGCGCAAGTGCTGCTTGCGCACGATTCTCCGTTTGGTAGGCATAGCCACGAACTTCATAAATGTGGCTTGAAGGGAATTACAGAATACTTAAAAAGGAACAAACCGCTGCTCTATGTGTACGGACATCATCATGAATGTATCCAGTATATGTTCAAGAAGACAAAGTGCATTATGAATTATCGGTTTGGTATTATCGAGCCCGACGGTTCTTATCATCGGGTTTAATATGGAGATTTGGCAGAGTCTGGTTTAATGCAGCAGCCTCGAAAGCTGCAGAAGGGTCAACCTTCCGTAGGTTCAAATCCTACAGTCTCCGCCACAACAAAATATAGCATAATCTATGTTTTGTTTATACAGGGGTGTAGTTCAGTCGGTAGAACAACGGTCTCCAAAACCGTGTGTCCAGGGTTCAAGTCCTTGCGCCCCTGCCATCGTTTTGTCGGCGCCGACAAAACGTTCTTTGATACAGTGCCTACGAGTCAGTAAAGAAGCCGCAATTAGTGGTAGCCCGCCGTGTGGAGTGACTTTTAGCTGCGAGAGCTATCGGGGTGAACGCTGTATTTCGCAAGTGTAGCTCATTAGGTAGAGCGCCACCTTGCCAAGGTGGAGGTAGCGAGTTCGAGCCTCGTCACTTGCTCCATGAGTGTCAGCTCATAAAAATTGGGTAGCAGTCGAAGACATAAGCGTAGCCCACTGACAAGAAACGGTGTGAGTCTG
>JAEIGA010000055.1_pt1 | contig 140632 bp, 101 predicted proteins | sample 9270691 | NCBI WGS metagenome assembly JAEIGA01 (sample SAMN17057246, study PRJNA624740) | gut metagenome | biome: biome; isolation source: fecal sample | host: Bos grunniens | place: China: Xizang | collected 2019 | reverse complement strand
CTTCTCGAGTTGACCGTTCATTATAGCCTGAGGATCATATATTGACTGATCAACCCAATCCCATATACAACCGCCGATACCATATTTGCTGCCCTCAATTATATCCCAATAATCCTGCAAATTACCTACGGCATTACCCATAGCATGCGCATATTCGCAAAGGAAGAAAGGCTCACCGCCTATACTATTGTTACAATGGTTGCGGGTATATGCGAGGTCGGGATACATCTTTGAATCCATATCGGTATTCTTTGCAGAACCTACATTAGAGTAGCCCTCATAATGCACCGGACGCGAATCGATAGCTTTGGTTGCCGAATATGTTGCATCGAAGTTCACTCCAATACCCGACTCATTTCCGAGCGACCAGAACACCACTGACGGATGATTGCGGTCGCGTATTACCATACGTACAGTACGGTCGACATACTGTGCCTGCCATGAAGGATCGCTCGAGATACTGTTATCCTTCTTGTCGGTCCAGCTCTTATGGCATTCTACGTCAGCCTCATCCATTACATAAAGACCATAGTAATCGAACATGGCATACATCTTCGCGGCACGTGGATAGTGGCTTGTACGCACAAGGTTCACATTTGCCTGTTTCATCAGCTCAATATCCTTGAGCATTGTTTCAATATCCATTGTACGACCATAAAGCGGATGGGTATCTTGTGTATTCACACCCTTGAAATATACCCTTTCACCGTTTATAAGCACCACTCCATTCTTTATTTCAATATGACGGAAGCCATATTTTGTTGAGAACACCATTTCCTCATTGCCCGAAGTATCTTTCTGACGGACAATTACTGTATAGAGATTAGGGGTTTCAGAAGTCCATGCCGAAAGCTCTGTCAAGCCGTCAAAGGCAACATTCTTCTTGAGGCTCTTCACACCCTCGGCAAACTCAACGGCAACATTCTTTGTTGCAACCACATTGCCGGTAGGTGATACTAGTTCAACTTCAATATTCTTTGCCACAGCAACTCCGCTGCGGTTGTCTATCTCAAGTGCAACATTCATTGAACCACCGTTGAATGCAGAATTGAGTTCCGATGTAATATAGTGGTCGTGTACAAAAGTCTTTGGTGTTGCATACAGATAAACATCGCGATGCAGACCGCTCATGTGGAACATATCCTGACCCTCGAGATACGAAGCATCGCTCCAACGGAACACCTGCACGCATATATTGTTCTCACCGGTGCGTACATGGGTACTGAGGTCAAACTCATGGTCGTTGTTACCGCCCTGTGTATAGCCCACATATTCACCGTTTACCCACACGTAAGCTGCGCTGTAAAGTCCATCGAAGTGCAGGAATACATTCTTTGCTTCCCATCCCTGTGGCAATGTGAATGTACGACGGTAAGAACCTACAGGATTGTCGCCGACACCCTCTACCTTATTTTTAACATAGGGAGGATTGTTCAAGAAAGCATACTCCACATTCACATACAAAGGTAGGTCGTAGCCTTTCATTTCCCAACACGATGGAACATCTATGTCATCCCAGGCAGATACATCGGCATCATTGCTCCAGAAATCCTCTTCACCGGGACGCACCGAAGGCTCGGGAACAAGGTTGAATTTCCATGTACCGTTGAGCGAGAGATAGTCTGCCTTTTCGGGAGTAAGCCATGCCTTATTATAGTTCACATCGGTTTTCATTGCCTCTGTAGAGGTATATGGAATAAATGTTGCATGTGCAGTCTCCTTATTTTCCTCATATACTTGCTGGTCCTCCCAATAATTACCCTTTGGACCTGCAACCATTGTAAAGAAGAACTTGCTGTAATTGCCATTCTTGTCGGTAGAAGCCAAAAGTTTGCCATTGTTTTCCCTTATATAGTACTTCGTACCTGCTTTAGATGTACCGGTCAGATAGAAATAACCGTCACCGGCATCCTCAAGAACAACATTCTGATTTTCGTTGTTTACTTCTGTTGTATATACAAGCGGTGTCCTGTCACCTTGAAGGTACATATCAATTGACAAGTTGCAACTGTTCGATGTCAATATTAATCCGGTCTTTCCATTAGAGACTTTCCAACTCTGAGTATCATCGCCCTCTACATAAGTTTTCATATCAACGAGAGCTGCAAGTGTACCATCGGCAGGAGCTGTAAGAACGTTCTTTGTTGCAACATTACTTATTACATAGCTTTTTCCGGCATTAACCTTTGCTTCGGAGAACTGCTTGCCTGTATTATGGAAAAGATATAGAATATCCTTGTCGTCATACTCGGTCAACATCATAGGATATCCATCGGCAGAGGGTACAAGGTATTGATAAGGGTTTGAAGCGTTTACCATACGGTTATAACCGTCGCCCGGAGCCAGAATCTTGAAACGTTGGTTGGGATTGGCTGGTTCATAATTCCATTGAACAGGATGTCCTATACCCGGAGCCATATCAAGAGCCTTACCCGAAGTAGGGTTCACAAATGAGAACACTCCATCGGTCTCTGTGGGGTACATCGCCCACTCCTGTCCGGCACTTGCTGTGTTTCCGTCGGCAAAGACTATGCGTGCATCGTTATTGACATTGTCGCCATTGGATAGGAACTTGCCGTTGGCAACATTCTGTATACGGTATACCGTAACATTTTCTACTGTCGGACGCAATTCATCGGCAGCAATCTGCTGCAACGGGAAAAGCAATGCTGACAGAGCAATAAAAAAACAGAACAGTTTCTTCATATTGATTTTTATTAGGTTATAATCCGAAGATATTTTATAATAAAGGCAAAAATAATATAAAATGCTGAAATCAAAAGAATAATTTGTGCTTTTCGCAATGATAATATAATTTTGTAGAAACGATAAAAACGATTTCTAAATATGAACACACTTAAAAGAACAATTCAGGCTGTTGCAATGGCATTACTCATTGCCATGCCTGCCGTTACAAAAGCACAATATGTTCCCACCGCGGAGAACCTGAAATCGCGTCAGGAGTTTGCCGACAGCAAGTTCGGTATATTCATCCACTGGGGAATATACAGCATGTTCGCACAAGGCGAATGGTACTTGCAGAACTACCCTATCGACAAGAACGAATATGCCAAGGCTGCTGACGCATTCTACCCCCATCGTTTTGATGCAAAGGCTTGGGTTTCAGCTATCAAGGATGCCGGTGCGAAATACATCTGCTTCACAAGCCGTCATCACGACAGCTTCTCGATGTGGGATACCAAGGAAAGCGACTATAACATTGTTGACGCCACCCCATTCGGACGCGACGTAATAAAAGAACTTGCTGAGGAGTGCCACAAGCAGGGAATAAGATTGCATTTCTACTATTCACACATCGATTGGGCACGCGACGAATACCCACTTGGACGTACAGGTACAAAAGTAATAGGCCGCGACAAGGAAAAAGCCGATTGGCCCGCATATTACAATTTCATGAACAACCAATTGACTGAACTTCTTACCAACTATGGTGAGATTGGTGCAATATGGTTCGACGGCAAATGGGACCGTGACCAGGACAGCATACCGTTCAATTGGCAATTGGATGAACAGTACGCGCTTATACACCGTCTACAACCGGCGTGTCTCATAGGTAACAACCACCACGAGTCTCCATACCCAGGTGAGGATATTCAGATTTTCGAGCGCGACCTTCCCGGCGAGAACAAAGCCGGACTCAGCGGACAGGATGTAAGCCGTCTGCCTTTGGAGACATGCCAGACCATGAACGGAATGTGGGGCTACAAACTTGTTGACCAGAACTACAAGAGCACTGAAACACTTATAAGACTGCTTGTAAGCACTTCGGGCAAAGGTGCGAACCTTCTTTTGAATGTAGGTCCACAGCCCAACGGAGAAATTCCTGCAGCAGCCCTTGAGCGCATGAAAGAGATGGGCGAATGGCTACGTGCAAACGGTGAGACCGTATACGGCACAACAGCCGGAGATATTCCTGCACTGGATTGGGGCGTAACTACACGTAAAGGCAACCGCCTGTTCGTGCACATATTCGACTGCAAGGAAAAAGAACTTGTATTGCCACTCAACTGCAAGGTTAAGAAAGCATTCACATACAGCGACAAACAGCCTGTGAAGTTCGTAAAATGCAAAGATGGCATAAAGTTGATGTTCAATGAAGTTCCCGAAGGCATCGACTATATTGTAGAACTTGTTACCAAGTAAGCATGGCAATACTTGAGATATGTGCCGGCAGTGTTGAAAGCGCAATCGCGGCACGCGACGGAGGCGCACAGCGTATAGAACTATGTGCTGCATTGGAGGTTGGCGGAGTAACACCATCGGCAGGACTTATTGCCCAGGCACGCAAAGTTAAAGAACTGGTGCTCAATGTAATAATACGCCCACGCGCTGGTGATTTCCTATATGACGAGCACGAAGTTGCCTGCATGGAAGAGGATATACACACCTGCAAACTATTAGGGATTGACGGTGTTGTAATTGGCGCACTGACAGCAGAAGGCGATATTGACACCGCCAACTGCAAAAGACTTATAGATGCTGCGGACGGAATGAGCGTTACCTTTCATCGCGCATTCGATATGTGCCGTGCCCCACAAAAAGCGTTGGAAGAATTAATATCACTTGGTTGCGACAGAGTGCTGACATCGGGACAGGCTCCCACAGCCGAAGCCGGCATAGCCCTTTTGAAAGAGCTTGTAGAGCAAGCCGATGGGCGCATAACAATTATGCCGGGATGCGGTGTAAACAGTGGTAACGCCGCAAAGATTCTGAGCGAGACAGGAGCCTGCGAGATTCATGCATCGGCACGCAAGAACGTCGGTAGCGGAATGCTTTTCCGTCATAGCGGAGTATCTATGGGCAACCCCGACAGCGACGAATACGCACGCAAAGAGACCGACGTAAACGAAGTCAGAGCAATAGTAAACTCTATTAAGTGAATAAAAAAAAGCCCCGACGGGGCTTTTTTTTATTCACTCAGTTGTTTCACAACCTTTATCAGCTGTTCGCCGAGAGATATTGAGTAACCCTGCGACATGAATACCACGCGATTGAAGGTATCGGCAACAAGGATTATCGGACGATTGGGATTCACAAGTTTCATGTTGGCTACAATCTCATTGTAGATAACATCATTTATATCTGTACCCCATACAACAGTCGAAGGCAAGTCGGGGAAGTCATTCACAAAGCGTTCAGCCTCGTTTGTATCGCGGAACAGAAGCACCATCTTCTGGCCCCAAGCCTCGAAATCCTTCTTGTATGGCATTACATCGCGCAAGAAGTGATTTGTGGGTTCGCTTCCAGGTGCAACAAGCGCAATGATATAATATCCGCGACCTGTAGCCGAAAGCAATGAACGCTCGCGTTGTTCTGCTATGTCGTAGAACAGATTCTCGCTGTTGAAATCGCCAATAACCTGCAATCTCTCGCTGCTCTCGCGCAACACATACTGCATTTTGTTCTCTTTACCCTCTTCCACAACAAAGAATGTAAGATGTGCAAGCACTCCACCATCTGCCATACGTGTACCTGTCATCATGAAGTAATTTCCTGCATCAAGGGTTTCGCCATCCTTAAGCAATCCCTCCCAAGTGGCATCCTCGGGATAGTTGAGCAGCTGCAGACGACCATCAACAATCTTTGATATAGAGAAATGTGAATAGTATCTTGGATTGTTGATGAAGGCCGATGGAGTAAAAGCCACCTTTATACTGCCCTGTGGAGCTTTCTTGTTCTCCTGTGCCTCAAAATTGACATCAACCCAGTTGCCGTCGGAGAGATATTGTGTCTTGTTTGTAACCTCATCCACACGCGCTGGGATACCCATGGAGCGCGCTGCAGCAACAAAGAATATGTCGCGTGAATGCGGGTCGGCTACGCGCATCTCCCATACACCCTTGGGCGACATGCAGAGCGACAACGGATTCCATGTATCATCTACAGTGATATTCTTTCGGCACCACTCAACCCACTCTTCGGGATTAGCCTTGTAGTGTTCAGCCTCTGAAGCTAGAATCACACTCTTGAAGAATGAACGGAACGGGGTAAGCATCTCGTTGCTTATACGTGGATTTACAACATAATTATAGAACCAGTCTGCATTGTTATCGCTTTCAAGAGCGGCTTTGACATGGTCGCCAAGAACATCGAGCGATACATCGCGACGGTCCTTATCCGAAAGGCAGAAGAGCATTCTCAAAGCCTTCTCTCTGCCGTCAACGGGGCAAGAACGTAGGAAATCCACCATTGTGGCATGATTACCGCGTGCATCCTTCAAGAGTTTCTGCATAGCCTGTTCATCGACAACAAGTTCTTTCGCAAGAGCCTTTGCCTGTTCTGCTGTGGGGAATGTTGCAACGTAAGCATTGCGTATGGAATCCTCACAAGCAAAGCGTCGTGTGTTTTCAGCAACTTGTTCAACCGTTACAGCAGGAATTGTGTTACGTTCCTTTGGCGGTGTAATATTCATCTCAAGAGTTGCTGTATAGCCGGGAGCCTTATCAATGATAACCTCTACATTATTATCCTTACCGGCAGTGAATTTGGTAAAGCCGAACTTGCCGTCCTTTGATGCCCATGCAACCATATCGCCATAACCCGAAGTAATGGATGTCTCACCGTTTTCGTTGCTCTCCTTTGTTGCCGCAGAGTAGAATTCGGCATAGTTGTATATCTTGAACTCAACGGTAGCCTTTACAGGGTTACCGTTCTCGTCAACAACCTTGATTGCAGTTGTTGCAACAGGAGCATAGTTCGATGTAACATTTATCTCGGTGAAGCATGGTGTTACGCTGAGCACCTCCTCGGGACCGTCGTAACTGCCGAAAGCATTTGTGTGCATGAGCATACCGCGCGATGCAGGTGCGTTGAACCATGCGAGGTCGAGCACAGGTTCAGGCTCGCATGCGCCAAGGAAATGCCACTCGCCATCCACCCAAGCCTCAACCCAGGCATGATTGTTGTCGGTGTGCGCCCAACGGGGAATATATACCTGACGTGCAGGAATACCCACAGCACGCAATGCGGCTACGGTGAATGTCGATTCCTCGCCACAACGTCCGTATGCAGTACGCACGGTTGCAAGCGGCGAACTTGTGCGTATATCACTTGGGGTATATGTTACCTTTTCGTGGCACCAGTGGTTCACTTCGAGCACAGCGTCGTGCATCGAAAGCCCCTGCACGCGCTCTCTGAGTTCGTTGTAGAACACGGCACGGCTTGTATCCATATTCTCGTTGTTCACCCTTACCGGCAACACGAAGTGCAGGAATTCTCTCACAGGGACACTCTTGCCCCAAGGCATTTCGGCACGCGCCTTGAGAGCATAATCCACATTCTGCAGATGATATTCGGCAGAACAGTCGGCAATATCGGGCAACGGCATATATGCATAAAGGAACTGCATTGCCTGGAGACGCTCACCTTTGAGAGAATCAAAAGCATCGAAATAATTACCGCCGACAAGTTCGCGACGTTTCTCGAAGTCCTTTGCAATTTTACCGTTTTCATCGAAATTTTCACCTGTTGAGCAAGAGTTGAAAATCAGAGTTGCCAACATTGTCAACAGAAGGATTGTCGTATGTCTTTTCATAAATCTATATTGTGTTTTATTTAATTGCCGATTTATCGCAAAGATAAACCATAATAACCAATTTTGCCACAAAAGAGAATGAATATTGAGAAAAGAACTGTAATATCCAGCAAAAGCAGAGCAATGCTTAAATAGATTTTGTATATTCGCACAAATTTGATGAAATGACTACAAAGAAGAACAACATACCGACAAAAAGACTGCTGCAATGGTTGTTGCATAATGCAAAGAATTCCAAAGGACAAGCCATTGCCAACATTGTCATTGGAATAGCCGATGTGGTATGCCAGTTGCTATGGGTTATTGCGTGCAAACATGCCATTGACATTGCCACATACGATGCCGAAGGCGACCTGGGAACCACTGGATTCTTCATAGGTTCTCTGATGCTTGCAGAAATAACTCTGCGTGGTACGAGCCGTTGGATATATGCTGTAAAAGGCAACAAGATACGCAACAGGTTGCGTCTGAAAATCTTCTCACGACTGCTGAAATGCGACTGGTTGCATCTTTACAAACGCCACACGGGCGACCTTGTAAACCGCCTCGAGGGCGATGTCAACAGCATAACCTCCCTCATAACAGAAGTAATTCCGTCGACTGTGGTTCTTTGCGTAAAGCTGATTGCATCTTTTGTATTGCTGTTTCATTTGAGCCCGATGTTGGCATTGTCGGTTATAGCAGTATTGCCGATATGTATTCTGGCAAGCCGCTTCTACATCCGCAAGATGCGCAGATACAATAGCGAAATACGCAACAGCGACAGCAATATACAGTCGGTTCTGCAGGAGAGTCTGCAACACAAGGAGGTCATCAAGGCAATGGAGCAGAATGCCGGCACAGAACAACGCCTGCAGGAACTGCAAGGAACATTGCACAAGCAGATTTCAAAGCGCACAAGATTCTCCATAGGTTCGTTTACGCTAATTCAGGCAGGATTTGCAATAGGATATCTCATTGCATTCATGTGGGGTGTAACAGGCCTTCGCGATGCTGTGATAACATACGGAACAATGGCCGCATATCTGCAACTGGTGAATCTTATACAGAACCCCACCATGGATTTGAGCAGATATATTCCTGCCATTGCATCGTCGCTCACAGCCGTTGAGAGAATCTGTGAACTGGAAGAGATTCCCGTAGAACAGCAAGGCGAAAACATAATCCTTGACAGGAGTGCCGGAGTGCGCTTCAAGAATGTGACATTCTCGTACGAAGAGAACAGCCGAAAGATTCTCGACGGTTTCAGTTACGATTTTCCACCCGAAAGCATAACAGCCATAGTGGGAGAAACGGGTGCCGGCAAAACAACACTATTACGATTGCTTATAGCGCTGACAACTCCGCGCGAAGGCGCAATAGAGCTATACAACAACGGCGAGACACACAAGGTTTCCACCCTTACACGAGGCAATTTCGTCTACATTCCGCAGGGCAACAGCCTGATAAGCGGAACCATAAGGGAAAACCTGCTCATGGGAGACCCTAATGCCACAGAAGAGCAGATGAAAGAGGCATTGCACACAGCATGTGCCGACTACACTCTTAACCTTCCCGACGGACTCGACACCCTTATTGCAGAAAGCGGTGGCGGAGTGAGCGAAGGACAGGCACAACGCATTGCGGTGGCACGTTCATTATTGCGTCCCGGCAGCATTATGATTTTCGACGAGGTTACATCGGCCCTCGACGAAGATACAGAACAGGAGATGCTCAAGCGGTTGACAAAGAACAGGAGTGGCAAGACACTCATCTTTGTTACCCATCGCCCGGCAGTGATAGAGCACTGCACACAGGTTCTGAAAATAGAGCGGACAAAGGCATAAAGACACCCCACAAGGGTGTTTTTATTATAACACGCGCGACTTTCTATAGCAAAAAAACACACGCACTACAATAAAACGGGGAAAAGTGCGTTTTACGTAAGTATAAAAATCAAAAAGACCATGATAGAATACCTCAGAGGAGAAATAGCGGAACTGACACCTGCCACAGCCGTAATAGAGTGCTGCGGAGTAGGCTACGAGACAAACATCACATTGAACACATACAGTGCATTACAAGGCAAGAAAGATGCCAAACTCTTCATTTACGAAGTGATACGCGAGGATGCACACCAATTGTTCGGATTCAGCAACCGCCAGGAGCGAGAGTTGTTCCTTTTGCTAATTTCAGTTTCGGGCATTGGCGGAAACACAGCACGCACCATCCTGTCGGCATTTACCATAAGCGAGCTTTGCGAAGCCATCGCAACAGGTAACGAAGCGGCAATCAAAAGCGTGAAAGGCATAGGACTCAAGACCGCACAGAGAATAATCGTAGACCTCAAAGACAAAATCAAGGGAATAGGCGGTGATTTCACAGGAGCCGCGACAACAGCCGTTGCCGTAAACAACGATGTCATCGACGGTGCAGTATCGGCACTTGTTATGCTCGGTTTCCCCACAGCAGCCACAAACAAGGTTGTTCAGGCAATAGTGAAGAGCGAGCCACAGGCAACCATCGAGCAGGTGATAAAACTCGCGCTTAAGCAACTGTAAAAAGAGATTCGGATACAGACTATGACAAAACGCACACTCACATTCCTTGCAATCCTTTTCGCATGTATGAACATACTTGCGCAGGAGAACATGCGCAGTGAGCTGGTGCGTCATTCCGTAAAAAGAAGACAGAAAGCCGAACAGATACAGGACACCGTTCAGGCACGCTACCCTGTAAGCGATATAACGGTGCAGAATACAGAAGACCTGCAACGCCGCTCAATGGACCTTAAGAATCCCGAGAACATTGTAACCGATACCATTTACAATGAGAAGGACAGCACATACTCCATTGCCACACGCCTGCAGGACGGTACATTGCTGGGAACTCCCATATTGCTTTCGCCCGAAGAGTACTCAAAATGGAACGAGCGCAGTTCGATGCAGAGTTTCTTCCGCCAAAAGAACTACGAGGCATGGGAGAAGGAGGGTAAGAAAGGTAAATTCGACTTCACCGACATGCACTTCGACCTTGGACCGGCAGAAAAGATTTTCGGTCCAGGCGGTGTGCGTATCAAGACACAGGGTAATGCCGAGCTTAAAATCGGTTACTCTATACAGACCGTCGACAACCCTTCGTTGCCGTCGCGCAGCCGCAGGACAAACAGTTTCGACTTCGACGAGAAGATAAACCTTAACCTTAGAGGAAGTGTTGGCGACAAGATGAACATGGACTTCAACTACAACACCGAAGCCACATTCAGCTACGACGCAAAGAAGATTGCCCTTAAATACGATGGCAAGGAAGACGAAATAATAAAACTGCTCGAAGCCGGTAACGTAACATTCCCCACAAACTCAAGCCTCATCAGAGGTGCATCATCGTTGTTCGGTATCCGTGCCGACCTGCAGTTCGGCAAACTGCTGTTGCAGACCGTGGTATCGCAGAAGAACTCCAACACCAATGTGGTAAGTTCAAAGGGCGGTACACAGCTCACCACATACGAGATAGAGATTACCAATTACGACGAGAACAAGCACTTCTTCCTGGCGCACTATTTCCGCGACAGCTACGACCGTGCCATGTCGCAGTTGCCCACAATTCTGTCGGGCATAAGCATCAACCGCATCGAGGTGTGGATTACCAACAAGACCAACGACTACAGCAATCCGCGCAACATCATCGCCTTTACCGATATTGCCGAGAGCAACCACATCAGCAACGACATGTGGTATACACAGAGCAGAAATGCCATTCCGTCCAATGCTGCCAACAACCTCTATTCCGAGATGGCCACAACCTATTCGGCAATACGCGACTTCGACCAGGTAAACAACATACTCGGCAACATCGACGGCATGAACGGCGGTCTCGACTACGAAAAGCTCTCAAACGCCCGCCTGCTTTCATCAAATGAGTATACCCTCAACAAGGAACTCGGTTTCATCTCGCTCAAGAGCGCGCTGAGAGCCGACGAGGTGCTTGCCGTTGCCTACGAGTTCACCTATGGCGGACAGACATTCCAGGTGGGTGAATTCTCGAACGATGTCAACGAATCCAAGTCGACACTCTTTGTAAAGCTGTTGAAGCCCAATGCCTGCTCGCCCAAGAACGGTTGCTGGGACCTTATGATGAAGAACGTATACTCCTTGGGAACCCGTAGCCTTAAGAGCGACGAATTCAAACTCGATGTATACTATGCAAGCGACAGCCTTGGTACCAACATCACATATCTGCCCGAAGAGGGATATAAGAGCAAGACACTGTTGCAGTTGCTCGGACTGGACCGTCTCGACAGCAACAACAGCAAGGAGAACCCCAACGGAATATTCGACTTTATCCAAGGGTATACGGTAGACACATCATCGGGCAGAATCTTCTTCCCGTCGGTGGAGCCATTCGGCAGTTACATGGAACAGAAGATCAGTAACGATGCCATAGCCGAGAAGTATGTATTCCACGAGCTGTACGATTCAACAAAGACCATTGCCAAGCAGATTGCCGAAAAGGACAAGTTCTATCTCATTGGCGAATACACAGGTTCATCGGCAAACGTAATCGAGACTGGTTCAACCAATATTCCCCGTGGTTCGGTTGTGGTTACTGCCGGCGGTGTTACACTTACCGAGAACAGCGACTATCAGGTAGACTACTCATCAGGAACGGTAACAATCCTTAACCAGGGAATCATTGATGCAGGAACAGACGTGCAGGTGTCGTTGGAGAGCAATACCTTGTTCAATATGCAACGCAAGACCGTGCTTGGTCTTAACTGGAAATATGATTTTTCCGATGATTTCAAGTTAGGCGGTACACTTATGTCGCTTTCCGAGAAACCGCTTACTTCAAAGGTGGATATGGGTTCAGAGCCTTTGCAGAATTTCCTTTGGGGCTTTAACCTATCGTGGAAGAAGCAGAGCCAGTGGCTCACCAACATCATCGATAAACTGCCGCTTATCAGCTGTACCGAACCTTCGTCAATAAGCCTGACAGCCGAATTCGCACGCCTGGAAGCAGGAACATCAAAGCACGTGCAGAACGAAGCATCGTACATCGACGACTTCGAGAGCACCGAGAACGGCATCGACCTTAAGTCGCCATCACAATGGATGCTTGCCTCGCTGCCCACAGGAATGCCCTACAGTAATCTCACCAATGACATACGCACAGGATACGACCGTGCACGCATAAGCTGGTACACCATTGACCCTCTCTTCACACGCCGCAGTTCATCGCTTACACCGGCACACATAAAGAGCGACCTTGAGCAGTTGTCGAACCACTATGTACGCGAAGTCTACGAGCGTGAGCTATACCCCAACAAGGAATCCACCTACGGAGAGTCGTCAACACTTTCCATTTTCGACGTTACATACTACCCCAATGAGCGTGGTCCGTACAACCTGGATACAGATATGGACTACAATGGCAAACTGAACAACCCCGAGAAACGTTGGGGCGGTATCACACGCCAGCTCACCACAACAGATTTTGAGAGTGCCAACATACAGTACCTTGAATTCTGGTTACTCGACCCGTTCATCTATGAACAGAACGGCATGGGCGGTGATCTGTATTTCAACCTTGGAGAGGTGTCGGAAGATATCCTGAAGGACGGTAAAAAATTCTTTGAGAACGGTTTGCCGGCAACAGGCAATACCTACGGATACGAAGAGACCGTTTGGGGACGCATCCCCACCACCACATCCCTTGTATATGCCTTCGACAACAATTCAGGCAGCCGTGAGCAGCAAGATGTGGGTTTGAACGGTTTAAGCAGCGCCGACGAAGCGCAGTTCGCCACATACAGGAACTATCTTGATGCACTCAAAGGACGAGTGCGTCAGGAGGTGTACGACAGCCTTGCCGTTGACCCTGCAGGCGACAACTACCACTACTTCCGTGGCGGCGACTACGATGCCGTTCAGCGTAGCATCATAGAACGATACAAGTTCTTCAACAACTCCGAAGGCAATTCACCTGCCACATCGGAACAGGCATTCAGCAGCGCGGCAAAATCAACACCTGATATCGAGGACAACAATCAGGACTTCACAATGGACGAGTACGAGAACTTCTTCCAATACAAGATTTCTCTACGTCCCGAAGAGATGGTTGTGGGCAGGAACTATATTACCGACAAACGCACCGTAACAACCAAACTGCGCAACGGCAACAGCGAAAGCGTAAACTGGTACAAGTTCCGCATCCCCATCGATGAATATGAAAAGGTTGTAGGTTCAATACGCGATTTCACATCCATACGCTTCATACGTATGTACATGACATCGTTTGCAAAGCCCATAACCCTGCGTTTCGCAACAATGCAGCTTGTGCGCGGTACATGGCGACCATATCAGCAGGCAATTGCATCGAAGAACAACACTTCACCCACCGTATCGGGTGAGTTCACCACATCGGCTGTAAGCATCGAAGAACATGGCGACAGAAAACCTGTGAACTACGTTCTTCCTCCGGGCGTTACACGAATCCTGGACCCCAGCCAGCCACAATTGCGTCAGGACAACGAACAGGCACTTGCACTCAATGTAGGCAACCTTGGCAGCAAGGAGTCGCGTGCTGTATACAAGAAGAGCAATCTTGACATACGCCAATATGAACGCATACAGCTGTATGTCCATGCCGAAGCACCCGAGACCGACGCCACACAGCTGGGCAACAACGACCTCTCGCTCTTTGTACGCCTTGGCTCGGACTACAAGAGCAACTATTACGAATACGAGATACCGCTTACCCTGACACCTCACGGTTCGTACGACGGCAACAGTACTGCCGGCGCAACTGCCGTATGGCCACAGGAGAACATGATAGACATTCCGCTCAGCCGACTCACCGATGTAAAGACAAGACGCAACACCCTGCGCAACAGCAATGCCGAAGGCGTTACCAACACCACAATATACAGCGAGTATGACCAGGACACCCCCAAGAACAGAATAAGCGTGGTGGGAAGCCCGTCGTTGGGACAGATTAAAGTGATGATGATTGGTGTGCGCAACAACAGCGCAAGCAACAAGTCGGCAATAATCTGGGTTAACGAGATGCGACTGTTGGGATTCAACAACAAGAGCGGATGGGCGGCACAAGGAAACCTGAACCTCAAATTATCGGACATTGCATCGTTCGCGGCACAAGGCAAGATTGAGACAGCCGGTTTCGGCGGATTGGAAGAGAAACTGTCGGCACGTAGCACCGATAACTACTACAAGTATTCATTGACTGGAACAATGAATGCCGGCCGTCTGTTCCCTGAATCGTTCAAGATATCAATTCCCGCATATTACTCATTCACCGAAGAGGTTACCTCACCGCTCTACAGCCCCTTCGATACCGACCTGTTGCTCGACGAGATGCTCGACTCATACAGTGGCGCAAGCAGGGATTCCTTGAAGAATATTGCCGAGGTACATTCAATAAGCCGTAACTTCAGCATAAGCAATGCCAAGATAAACATAAGCAGCAAGAAACCTATGCCCTACGACCCTGCGAACATAAGTTTCAGCTACTCACGTTCAAGCACCGACAACAGCGGAAGCACCATCAGTTGGGAGAACAAACTGAACTGGAAGGCATCGCTCACATACAACTATTCAAGCCCCATAAAGACCATTAAGCCGTTCGGCAAGATGAAGACAAAGTCAAAATGGGCAAAAATCCTTAAGGAGTGGGGAGTAAATCCGCTTCCACAGTCGCTAGGTTTGAACACCGACATGACACGCACCTACCACGAACTCCAGCGTCGCGACCTTGACGCCATGGCAGGAGGCAGTGAAATACCGCTCACCTTCTCGCAACAGTTCTACTGGAACCGTTCTATGTCGATAAAATGGGACCCCACAACCAACCTTAAGATGAGCTTAAGCACCGGAACCAATGCCGAAGTATCGGAACCGTTCATTCCGGTGAACAAAGCCCTCTACCCCAACGAATATGCAATATGGAAGGACTCCGTAAAACAGAGTCTGAAGGAGTTCGGTACACCGCTCGGATACCAGCAGAGTTTCAACGCATCATATTCGTTGCCACTCAACAAGATGCCGATTTTTGAATGGCTCACAGCCGATGTAAGCTACTCATCGTCATATAACTGGCAGAGAGGCAACACCATCTCGGGTATAAACTTCGGAAACAACATTGCAAACAAACGTAACATCACCTTTAAAGGAACATTGAACTTTGAAAAGCTCTATAACCTTATACCATACCTTGAAGAGACAAACAAACGCTTTGCAAGCAACAAGAGCAAAAGCAAGACTCAGGCACGCAAGCCAAAGCAAAAGAAGGTGAAACCCTTTGTAAAAGAGGTATCGTTGCGCAACGACACCACTGTTACAATAGCCCATAACCTAAAGAGCAAGAAGATTGAAATAACAGCCCGCACCAAAAAGGGCGAGAACTATCGTCTGAAATACAAGATTATCGATGACAACAAGATTCTTATAAAGAACAAGGACAGCATTGATGTAAAAGTAACCATTCTGCCCAAAGCCACAGGCAACACCGAACGCAGTAGCTTTGCCAAAGCAATGCAATACCCCGTACGCGCCCTGATGCTTGTAAGAAACATCTCGGTGAACTACACCAACGCATACGCCATGAACCTGCCCGGATTCCTTCCCAACACAGGCGACATATTCGGACAGAACAAAGTGGATGGAGTATTCGCTCCCGGCCTGGACTTTGCCTTCGGTTTCACCGACGACAGTTTCCTTGAAAAGGCACACCGCAACAGTTGGCTGTTGCGCAGCGACAGCATTGCATCACAGGCGGCATCCACCGCAGCCGAAGACCTTCAGCTGAAGATGACACTTGAACCGATGCGCGACTTCAAGATAGACCTTAACGCAAGCTGGACACGCAACAACAGCAAGAACATACAGTTCATGTATGCAGGCATGCCGTTCAACGAGTCGGGCGGACTTACTATGACCACCATAACCATAGGCAACTCATTCGGTGGAGGCAATGCAGGCAACGGCTACAAGTCGGCAATATACGATAACTTTGTAAACAACATAGAGCAGTATCGCAAGAACACCGAAAAACTCTACGAAGGAACAAAATACCCTGCATCGAGCACACTCGCCGGCAAGCCATACGATGCGGCAAACGGAGGAGTGAACAAATACTCAGCCGATGTCATGATTCCGGCATTCCTCGATACATACACAGGCATAAAAGGCAACGGCATATTCCCACAGATGTTCCGTCTGCTGCCAAACTGGAAGATTAAATATTCGGGACTTTCAAAGCTGGAGTTCCTTAAGAAATACTTCAAGAGCGTGAACATAGAGCATGGATACAAGAGCGTATATTCAGTAGGTTCATACAGCACCTATGCAACATATATGGAGTATTCAAAAGGCATCGGTTTTGTAAACAACACAACCACCGGAATGCCCGTTCCAAGCGGACGATACAACGTGGGAGCCGTATCAATAAACGAAAGCTTCTCACCACTCATAGGACTCGATGTAACCACAAACTTCAACCTTACACTCGGCGGTAAGTTCATTAAATCGAGAACGCTCAATATGAGTGTCACAGCCATACAACTGGTGGAGACAAGCTCCGAAGAGATAGCATTCAACATAGGCTACAAGATTGTAAACCTGAAATTCCTGAACGGAGGCAAGAAACCGGGAAAGAACAGCAAGAACCAACAAGGAAACGACATAAACATACGTGCCGACTTCTCTTTCAAGAACAGCTCGTCAATATGCCGTAGCATCGACAAGGGAACAACACAGGCAACAAGCGGCAACAAATCGTTCAACTACTCGGTAACAGCCGACTATGCCTATAGCAAGATGCTTACCTTCAGCGTATACTTCGACCGTCAGAAGATGATTCCGCTCATCTCCACAAACTCCTACCCCACCTCAACAACCGACTTTGGTGTGAGCATGAAGTTCTCGCTGACGAGGTAATTAAATCAAAATCCCGACTTTTATAAAGCCGGGATTTTGATTTAATTACCTAATGAATAACGTATATCCTCATATTTATAATTCTGATGAAGAATTCGTTCATTACATCTGTAATTAGGACTAATTAGGTCAAGTGTATCTCTATAATAAGGTGTTTTAATACCTGCAACATTAAAAAGCATGTGACAAACATTATCTGTAATAAACGGACGATTAACTGCATGCTTTATATTATCTACTATTTCCGGTTTATTTGCTTTATAAGTATCGGAACACCAAACCATAAACGGAATATCATACTGAAATTTAAAATTATTAGAATTAGCCTCATGACTACGACCATACTTATCCCTATAATCATAAACCTCTTCACCATGATCTGAAAAATAGAGCAATATTGTATTTGTATCCCTGAATAAATCGATAATCTCACTCAGCACATAATCATTATATAATGTGGCATTATCATAATCAGCTATAATTTCTTTCTTTTCATCATTCAGATAAGAATCATTTCTTTTGATACTATCTTTAGTAAAGTGCTTGAACGTTTCATGCGGGAAACGCCCTGCATAATCCATGTGTTGTCCCATTAAATGAAAGAGTATCAAATTACATTTTTCTTTAGGAATATTTATTCTTTCTTTATAAGAACTCACAATTTTCTCATCATAAGTATATGAACTATCATTTGTTGCTGTATATGCAATCTTACGCATTGATTCATTATACAGAAAACTATTTAGCGTAAACGACCACACAGCATTAGGAGTATCATTCAACTGATTATCCCAAAAATAGACATTATACCCTGCTTGTTTGAATATTGTCATAAAATTAGGATAGTCATACCATTGTTCACCATCACTACTATTGTTACAACATAAAATATTCCTCATAACAACACTTGTGCTATTCATAGAACAAATAACATCATTAAAGACAAACAGTCTACCCTCATTTTCCTCTCTGCATAAATTGGGTGTTGTTTTAAGTTCATACCCGTATAGTTGTGAATGCGACTTTATATATGACTCACCTATCACTACTACAATATTCGTAGAATCTGTTTGAGTATTATATGATAATCCACTTTCATATACACTTTTATTCAATCTTATTGCTGTTTCCATATTATCATTCATCATATTTAATGTTAAGAATGATGTATAGACTGATGATATTAAGTCTTTAGGAGGATGCATTAACCTTATATGATCAGGAGATGGAGCATTATAAACTTTCCAATAGATACTAGTAGAATATATACTAAACAAAAATATAGGAATTAATATTACGGAAAACACTTTTTCAAGTGCCACTTTAGCATTTACTAAAAGACGTTTTATATAACACCAAACATATTCAAATACAAACACTATTACAACAAGAATTACTAATCTTTTTAATGTAGGGAATATTGTACTTGAAAAAATATATTGATTGATAAACTCCCGCGATTCCTCACCTGTAGTTTCAGCTAATAAAACAAAACATATAGGATTATTAATTTCAAGATGAAAATTATGTCTAAGGAAATACGATATACAATACAACAATATTATAATGCAATAAGATATAACTTTTATCAATAATTTAACTGATTTCGATTTGATAAGAGTTATAATTATTGCACCAATATATGAAAAAATGAAAAGTATTCCTAAGTTTCCTAATAACTGTAAAAAGGTAGGATAAGTATTGACACTTTCTGTAGTCAACACTTTATTGACCAGTTCCAACAACAATGGTGCTCCCCCCATAAACAATATATAACAACATATATACGGCAACTCATCAAAGAGAGGTCCTGCAATATTATAGAACCTTGTTTTAAAAGAAAAAAGTAGAGGTGTTTTTGTTACAGAATGTGTTTTTCCTAGATTTCCCATTGTTACCTGTACATAAAAAAAAAAGCGCGGACTGCGTCCACGTTTCGTAACTTGAAGGTCCTAGGAAAACCTGTAACACGATGATATGGGTATAGCAGCCCACGCCAATACAGGCGTGAGAACCACTATGCTTTCCCTCGTGTTACTTTGAAAATTTCCTAGGTTCTCAAGTTACAAGACAAGCATAACGCTTCTAAACATTTAAATATGTCGCGGATAGTAAAATACTATCCATAACAAACAAGCCTTCCGCAACTAATCACTAAACGGCTTATTTCATTGTACCTCGGTCGGGAATCGAACCCGAATCTAAGTCTTAGGAGGACCTTATTCTATCCATTGAACTACCAAGGCGTAATTTGCTCATCTGTTCGCAAATCCGGATGCGAAGATAAGAAAATTTCTTTCAACAGTCAAATGCTTCTAATAAAAACACAAAAACTGTTATAATGTTTTAAAGTTTTGGGGTGGGTGTTTTGAGTTAAAAATTAATGTACTATATTCGCAAGCAGACAGAAAGAAAACACATAGATATAACATAAGGACAGATGAGGATTACCGTTTCGTTTCTATTACTTATAATTACATTTGTTGCATATTCACAGGAGTACAGGACTCTTTGCAACGATGGCATAAAGCACATTGCCGACAGGGAGTACAAGGCTGCTGCTACATGTTTCAGGAAAGCGGCAGAGCAAAGTTCCACCGAGCAGGAGAAGACCTATGCTTACGCAAACCTTGCATACTCGCAACAGATGTGCGGAGAATTGCACAAGGCACTGAGAAGTTACAACACTGCTATTGGCGACGACAACAGCAAAATCGCGCTTATGTTGCAACGCGCCAACATCCTATTGCAGCTTGACAGCCTTAAGAGTGCCCTTGAGGATTACAATGCCATTCTGGAACAGGAGCCCACGAATCCAAGCGCGCTTTTCTTCAGAGCCACTATCTATTCCGAAACCGACGAATACAGCAAGGCAAAGGAGGATTATATAAAACTGTTGTCAATTGAACCAGGCAATAACAATGTGAAGCTTGGGCTTGCCATGCTCTACAAGAAAGAGAGAAAATACAACGAGAGCCTAACCTTGCTCACTCTGCTCATTGAAGACAACCCTGCAATAGCCGAATATTATATTGCACGCAGCAATGTGGAGCGCCTTATGGGGCATACGGAGCTGGCACTCATGGATGTGGAGAAAGCCATAGAACTGGAGCCGGAGAACGGCAATCACTACACTCTGCAGAGCATTCTACTCGACAGGCTCGGCAAGAAAGAGGCTGCAAAGCAGAGCCGTTTCAAAGCCGCCAAATACAAGAAATGAGACAAAAACAGGGCATTTTTACTACTTCTTAGAAATTATTTTACATATACACTTGTTTTTTACTCTCTTTGTAGTATATTTGGGAATGAGATAATACTGTAAAGTTTGTAATACATTAAAAGTGTCGTCATGACTGAAAAGAGTTCACAACCTTATAATATTAGAGAAAAGCAGAACAAGAATGCTGCATATCGCTCGTTGATACGTGCTGAACTTGCCGACGAACTCTATGAAAAGATATTGAATATCATTGTTATAGAGAAGAGATATCGCGACAAGGATTTTTCGGCAAAGAGTCTGGCTACAGAACTGGAGACCAACACCCGATATATTTCCGCTGTAATAAACTCGCGTTTCAACACCAACTTCTCGTGCCTTGTAAATGAATATCGCATAAAGGAGGCTATGCACCGCATGACCGACAAGAGATATGCCGACATGACCATCGAAGAGATTGGCAAAGTTGTAGGTTTTGCCAATCGCCAGTCGTTCTATGCGTCGTTCTACCGCATAATGCGCGAGACTCCAAACGACTTCAGAAAAAGACATACAACCGCAAAATAACCTTATGCCATGATTGAGGAGAGTGTTATTCAGGAAAAGGTGAGAGAGATCAAGAAGGAACTCCGCTTGGCTATGAATGGTGTCGTATCGTCGATACAGCGTAACCATGGGCTGAACTACAAGATAAATTTCGGTGTAGAGATTCCTCGCCTGAAAGGCATTGCGGCAAAGTTCGAGAAAGACGAAGAACTTGCAAAGAGATTATGGCAGGACAACATTAGGGAGTGCAAGATGCTTGCAATATTCCTGATGCCCGAAAGCGGATATGCCGATATTGCCGAAAAATGGATTGCCGAGGCTCCATTCACCGAAATTGCCGACCATCTGGCTATGACAGTCCTCTGCAGACTGCCCGATGCGGCAACAAAAGCCACCGGATGGATACAGAACAGCGAAGGGATGTTCCGTTACTGCGGTTTCATGACATTGACACACCTATTCAGAAGAGGAGTTGCGCTGAGCGAGGAGCAGGAAAGCACTTTCCTTACGACGGCAAAGGAGATTGAAAACATAGATGACAGAAAAACCGTTATAATGGCGGCTTACAACTCTTTGGAGCACTATTGCGACGAGGAAGAATAAGCCCCGAAGCACTTATTTGGACTTTGTACAAACTTTTTATAGAAAATTAGAAGAGTTTCTGTGTATAATATTCAAAAAAGAGGTAACTTTGTAGAGTAAAACTTTACGAGGACAGGTAAATTATTATTGTGCTATAGAATTATGGACAACAATAAAACCTTAGAAACTGTAAACCATATATTTACAGAATACTTAAAGGAGAACAGATGTCGGCGCACGCCGGAACGCTATGCCATACTGAATGCGATATATTCCTTCAATGGGAACTTTGAAATCAACGATCTGTTGAAGGTGCTCGAAGAGAAGGAAAAGTTCAGAGTGAGCCGTGCAACTGTTTACAACACAATTACGTTGCTTATAAATGCGAATCTGGTTATACACCATCAGTTCGGCAACACATCGAAATACGAAAGATGTTACGGCAACGAAAAGGCGCACATGATATGCACCAATTGTGGAAAGGTTACAGAGATAAACAATATAAACATAACAGAGAATATAACTGCGAATATCAAAAAATTTCATTTAACCCATTATTCGTTGTATATTTACGGAATCTGCAACAAGTGCCATCAGGCAATAAAGAGACGTAAAACGCGAATGAGCAAAAAGACAGGACAATGAAACAGAATATAGACGTATTGTTAGGCCTCCAGTGGGGCGACGAAGGTAAAGGAAAGGTAGTTGACGTACTTACTCCCAACTATGATGTTGTTGCACGTTTCCAGGGTGGACCTAATGCCGGACACACTCTTGAGTTCGAAGGCAAGAAGTTCGTGTTGCGTTCAATCCCATCGGGTATTTTCCAAGGCAACAAGACAAACATCATCGGTAACGGTGTAGTTCTTGACCCTGCGCTCTTCAAGGGCGAGGCTGAAGACCTTATCAAAGCCGGCTACGACCTTACAAAGAACCTCTTTATATCAAAGAAGGCTCACCTTATCATGCCTACACACCGCGTGCTCGACGCTGCATACGAAGCTGCAAAGGGCGATGCGAAGGTTGGTACGACAGGTAAGGGTATCGGACCTACATACACCGACAAGATAAGCCGTAACGGTTTGCGCGTAGGCGACATCATAGAGAACTTCGAGCAGAAATATGCAAAGGCGAAGGCTCGTCACGAGCAGATGCTGGCGGATATGAACTACAGCTACGACATCACCGAGATGGAGAAGACATGGCTCGAGGGTATCGAGTTCCTTAAGAAGTTCCGCCTAATCGACAGCGAGCAGCTCATCAACGACCTTATGAACGATGGCAAGTCAATCCTTTGCGAAGGCGCACAGGGAAGTCTGCTCGATATCGACTTCGGTAGTTATCCGTTTGTTACATCATCGAACACTGTTTGCGCTGGTGCTTGTACTGGTCTTGGCGTTGCTCCAAACCGCATCGGTAACGTATATGGTATCACAAAGGCATACTGCACACGCGTAGGTTCAGGTCCATTCCCCACAGAGCTGTTCGACGAGGTTGGTGCCGAGATGCGCGACAGAGGTCATGAGTATGGCGCAGTAACAGGCCGTGAGCGTCGTTGCGGTTGGATTGACCTTGTTGCTCTCAAGTACACCATCATGATAAACGGTGTTACACACCTCATCCTTATGAAGAGCGACGTGCTTGACACATTCCCGACCATCAAGGCTTGTATCGCATACAAGAAGGATGGCGAGACATTGTCGCACATGCCTTACGACATCGAAGGTGTAGAACCTGTATACACCGAAATCAAGGGTTGGCAGACCGACCTCACAAAACTGAGAAGCGAAGAGGAGTTGCCGGTTGAATTCAAGGAGTATATCAAGTTCCTTGAGAAGGAGTTGGGCGTACCTGTGAAATATCTTTCAATAGGCCCCGACCGCGACCAGACAATCACACGTAATATCTAACAGACATTTTGGTTCATTCAGGGCTTTCCCCGAGTGAACCAAAATATTAAATCGTACATCATGTTTCTAACAACAGCATACACAACTGTAGGTTACGACTATACATACCTGATACTCTTTTTAGGTATAGCAATTGTAAGCTACATTGTTCAGGCGAACCTTAAAAGCAAATTCGAGAAGTACTCGAAGATGCCTATCGGTATGACCGGTCGCGACATTGCCATAAAAATGTTACACGACAACGGCATATACGATGTTAAGGTAACATCCACATCGGGATACCTTACCGACCATTATAACCCAGCTACAAAGACTGTAAACCTGAGCGAGGGTGTATATCACTCGGCAAGCATCGCTGCGGCAGCTGTTGCCGCTCATGAATGCGGACATGCCCTGCAGCATGCCAATGCATACGCACCACTTAAAATGCGCTCGGCACTTGTACCCATAGTGCAGTTCTCATCAAGCATAATGTCGTGGGTGTTGCTCATTGGTATAATCACCGTGCAGAGCATGCCCGGGTTATTATTGGCAGGCATAGTACTTTTTGCAACCACCACATTGTTCAGTTTCATAACATTGCCCGTGGAAATTGATGCAAGCCGCAGAGCGTTGACTTGGTTGCAGATAACAGGCATAACAAACTCACAGAATCACAAACATGCTACCGGTGCACTACGTTCGGCGGCATACACATACGTTGTAGCGGCATTGTCGTCATTGGCAACACTACTCTACTATGTAATGATATATTTAAACAGACGAGACTAAAATGGCAGCAAAACCATCTATTCCCAAAGGAACACGCGACTTCTCACCGGTTGAGATGTCAAAGAGAAACTATATTTTCGACACTATACGCGAGGCATTCCACCTCTTCGGATTCCAACAGATTGAGACACCCGCAATGGAGAACCTGTCGACATTGATGGGCAAGTATGGCGAAGAGGGCGACAAGCTTCTTTTCAAGATACAGAACTCGGGCGACTACTTCAGCAAGATTACCGATGAGGAGCTTTTGAGCCGTAACGCGGCGAAGCTTGCATCAAAATTCTGCGAGAAGGGATTGCGCTACGACCTTACAGTGCCTTTCGCACGTTACGTTGTGATGCACCGCGAGGAACTTGTATTCCCATTCAAGCGTTATCAGATTCAGCCAGTATGGCGTGCCGACCGCCCACAGAAGGGACGTTACCGCGAGTTCTATCAGTGCGACGCCGACATCATCGGCAACAACTCATTGATTAATGAGGTTGAACTTATACAGCTCATCGACCATGTGTTCGGCAAGTTGAACATAAGAGTTGCCATCAAGCTTAACAACCGCAAGGTTCTTGCAGGTATAGCCGACGTAATAGGCGAACCCGAAAAGATTATAGACATAACAGTTGCTATTGACAAGATTGACAAGATTGGTCTTGACGGTGTAATTGCCGAGCTCAAGAGCAAGGAAATCAGCAACGAGTCGATAGAAAAGTTGTTGCCTATACTCAAAGCACAAGGCAACAACGATGAGAAGATGAATATCCTTGCCGAGACACTCAAAGGCAATGCCATTGGCGAGAAAGGTGTTGAAGAGCTACAGTTCATCCTTGATTCTTTCAAGAGCATAAGCCTCAACAGCACACTCGACATCGACCTTACTCTTGCACGCGGCTTGAACTACTACACCGGTGCAATCCTTGAAGTAAAGGCTCTGGATGTGGCAATAGGCAGTATCACAGGTGGCGGACGCTACGACAACCTCACTGGCGTGTTCGGCATGGACGGCGTTTCGGGCGTAGGTATATCATTCGGTGCCGACCGCATATACGACGTGATGAACCAGCTCGACCTCTACCCCAAAGAGTCGATACACACAACAAAGGTTATGTTCGTGAACTTTGGCGAGAAAGAGGCACTCCACTCACTTGCAATAGTGGGCAACCTGCGCAAGGCAGGCATCTCGGCTGAGCTTTTCCCAAGCAGCGACAAGATGAAGAAGCAGATGAGCTATGCCAACAGCCACAGCATACCGTTTGTGGCAATCATCGGCGAACAAGAGATGATCGACGGCACTGTTACCCTTAAGAACATGACAACCGGCGAACAACAGAGCGTTAAAGCAGAAGAATTGAAAAACATACTTGCATAAAGCAAAGACATATATAAGCGAAATTGGGCGACAAAAAAATGTCGTCCAATTTTACTTTTTATATTTTTTCATCAAATATTATTTTCCTACCGAAATTAAACAGAATTTATTTTGCCAAGTATTCTGTTTAAGTTACCTTTGTACTATGTATGCCTGCGTGATAACACTCCACAGACATAAAAAACGGATTTTTACAAAATTAAATTATTTATACTATGGATGTTATTAAAAATCTAATTGAACGCGCACAGCAGAACAAGCAGCGCATCGTTCTCCCCGAAGGTACAGAGGAGCGTACACTCAAGGCTGCCGACAAAGCTATTGCCGACGGCATTGCAGAGGTAATTCTTATCGCTAACCGCGAGGAGGTTCTCGCTCTTGCCGAGAAGAACGGTCTTACAAACATCGAGAAGGCTACTATCATCGACCCGAACAACAACCCCGATGCAGAAAAGTATGCAAACCTTCTTTTTGAGTTGCGTAAGTCAAAGGGTATGACAATGGAAGATGCACAGAAACTTGTATGCAATCCATTGTACCTAGGTTGCCTTATCATCAAGAACGGTGATGCAGACGGTCAGGTAGCAGGTGCTTTGAATACAACAGGTAATGTTCTTCGTCCTGCATTGCAGATTATCAAGACCACTCCGGGTATCACATGCGTAAGCGGTGCCATGATGCTTATCACAAATGCTAAAGAGTATGGCGAAGACGGTGTTCTCTTTGTTGCAGACGTTGCCGTTACTCCACAGCCCGATGCAAACCAGCTTTCACAGATTGCAGTTTGTACTGCACAGACAGCAAAGGCTATCGGTGGTTTCGAAGAGCCACGCGTTGCAATGCTCAGCTTCTCTACTAAGGGTTCTGCAAAGCACGAGATGGTAGACAAGGTTACAGAGGCTACAAAACTTGCTCACGAGCTCGACCCAGAGTTGTCGCTCGACGGCGAGTTGCAGGCTGATGCAGCTCTTGTTCCATTCGTAGGTCAGAGCAAGGCTCCCGGTTCAAAGGTTGCCGGCAAGGCAAACGTTCTTGTATTCCCCGACCTTGGTGCAGGTAACATCGGTTACAAGCTCGTTCAGCGTTTGGGCAATGCAGAGGCTATCGGTCCCGTACTCCAGGGTATCGCACGTCCTGTAAACGACCTTTCACGCGGATGCTCTGTTGAGGATGTATACATGATGATTGCAATCACTGCAAACCAGGCTATTGCTGCAAAAAAATAAGTAAACAACAAATAAACACGAATATACGATATGAAAATATTAGTATTGAACTGTGGTAGTTCATCAATCAAATATCAGTTGATTGACATTGAGGCAAAGAACGTACTTGCAAAGGGTGGTATCGAGAAGATTGGTCTTGAGGGTTCATTCCTGAAGTTCAACCTTCCCAATGGCGAAAAGGAGACTATCTTTACATCAATTCCCGAGCACACTATCGGTGTACGTTTGATTTTTGACATTCTTACAAGCGAGAAATACGGTGCAGTAAGCTCAATCGATGAGATTGACGCTGTAGGTCATCGTATGGTTCACGGTGGCGAGAAGTTCAGTGCATCTACTCTGCTGACAGACGAGGTTCTTGAGGTTTTCGAGGCATGCAACGACCTTGCTCCACTCCACAACCCTGCTAACCTCAAGGGTGTAAACGCTGTTAAGGAGGTTGCCCCCGATATGCCTCAGGTTGGTGTATTCGACACAGCATTCCACCAGACAATGCCCGATTACGCTTACATGTATGCTCTTCCATACGAGCTTTATGAGAATTACGGCGTACGTCGTTACGGTTTCCACGGAACATCGCACCGTTATATCACAAAGCGTGCATTGGAGATGCTAAACATTCCTGCAGAAGGTAGCAAGATTATTACCTGCCACATCGGTAACGGTGCTTCTATTGCAGCTGTGAAGGATGGCAAGAGCGTTGATACATCAATGGGTATGACTCCACTCGCAGGTCTTATGATGGGTACACGCAGTGGCGATGTCGACCCGGGTGCATTCCCATATATCATGGACAAGACAGGTCTTGACATGCAGGGTGTAATTGACATGCTCAACAAGAAATCGGGTGTTGCCGGCATTAGCGGTATTTCATCAGATATGCGCGAAGTCAAGGCAGCTGCTGAAGAGGGCAACAAGCGCGCTCAGCTTTCAAACACAATGAACTTCTACCGCATCAAGAAATACATCGGTGCATATGCAGCCGCTATGGGTGGTGTTGATATCATCATCTTCGCAGGTGGTGTTGGCGAGAATCAGGCAGATTGTCGTGAAGCAGCACTCGAAGGTCTTGAATTCCTTGGCGTTAACCTTGACAAAGAGGTCAACAACAAGATGCGTGGCGAGGAAGCAGTGCTTTCTACTCCCGACTCAAAGGTTAAGGTATTGCTTATCCCAACAGACGAGGAGATGATGATTGCAAGCGACACATACGAGATTGTCAAGGATTTGAAATAAGATCCGGAACAATATAAACTAAAAAGTCTTCAACCGCGGTTGAAGACTTTTTTATTGATTTGCTTGAGAGCGTTGCTGACTCTTGATTAGGAAGTCGAGCGAGCGTTGCGCCTCGTCGCGCATATTACGCGCTTCCTCCACCATTTTCAAAAGATTGGAGAGTTCAATAACACTTCTTATCGCAGCCATGTCTTCGCTACGCAACATATACTCATATTTTCCCTGGTCGCCCGAAATCGCCACCTTAATTGGTGTTGTAGCCGACGCTATAAAATCCATTATTCCGCCATCGGTTCCATAACGGTAGTCGCGTCGTTCGTTATATACACCCAGATACCAATAAGACCTTGAAGAGAATGGATTGTCGCAAGTTACATAACTCTCTTCGGTAGATACCTTCAAGGTTCTGTGTGCAATCTTTGCACCACGGTAATACGATGTGAGGTATGCATCTCCGTTCTCCTTTACACTCGCACGCAAGAAGGAGTTGAAAGGATTCAATGCTATTGCCTGAGAGGGTACGGTGTAATAGCCCATATCCTGATATTGTCCATCCTTATTGAATGTGAATGAGGTAACAAGTGAATCGCGACGTTCCGACAGCATCTCATACATATCAGCAAAATACTCCACATCACGATGTTTCTCCTTGAGCATCACCTCGCGACGCAATATTTCAGCCTCACGGCGTGTCTTGTAGGCCTTGGGATAAGTTACCGAAATGCTGTCGATAAGCAACCTTGCGTTGTTGTAATTATTCTGGGAATAGTGTTCCTTTGCCTTGGCAAGCAATTGACGCGCAGGCTCTTCTACAGATTTCTCGCACGAAACAAAAAGCGATGTTGCCAAAAAAAGCAACGGGAAGAATAGTCTTTTCATCTTACAGTATTATTCGTATCGGTGCAAAAGTACATTATTTATCCAAGCAATCAAAGAGTGGAATCCCTTTTTGAGCCACAAGCGATAGTTTTTACATTTTAACGGGTGCTGTTTTCATAATCGCCCGAAAATGACTATCTTCGCAAATAGATTTGATTTAAACCAGATTTTTATGTATAAACCCGATAGAGAAGAACTTTGCAAACTGCTTGACACCCCTATATTCCGCAAGATTTCAGAAACAGCCGACAGCTTGGGCATGGAGTGCTATGTGGTGGGAGGCTATGTACGCGACATATTCCTGCAGCGTCCATCAACCGACATCGATGTGGTGGTTGTGGGAAAAGGTATTGAGATGGCACGTGCATTCAGCAAAAAGCTGGGAAAAGGAGCGCATCTGTCGGTTTTTGCCAATTACGGCACTGCACAAGTCAAATACCACGAGCATGAGATTGAGTTCGTTGGCGCACGCAAGGAGAGCTACAGCCACGACTCGCGTAACCCCATAGTGGAAGACGGCACGCTGGAAGACGACCAGAACCGCCGCGACTTTACGATAAACGCAATGGCGATATGCCTCAACAAGGAGCGTTTCGGTGAGCTTGTCGACCCGTTCGACGGAATGCTGGACCTTGAAGACCGCATAATAAGCACACCGCTTGAGCCGGGTATAACATTCAGCGACGACCCCTTGCGCATGATGCGCTGCGTACGCTTTGCCACACAGCTCAACTTCTATATCGAAGACGAGACCTTCGAAGCACTTTGCGAGAACAAGGAGAGAATCAGGATTATCTCTCGCGAAAGGATTAACGACGAACTCAACAAGATAATGATGTCGCCCACCCCGTCAAAAGGTTTCATAGAACTGGACCGTTGCGGACTGCTGGAAATAATTTTCCCGCAACTCACAGCAATGCAGGGTGTGGAGACCAAGAACGGTTACAGCCACAAGGAGATGTTCTACCACACGTTGGAAGTTCTGGACAACATTGCAAAGAAGACCGACAATCTGTGGCTCCGTTGGGCTGCACTGTTGCACGACATCGGCAAACCAAGAACAAAACGTTGGGACCCTGTAATGAAGTGGACATTCCATAACCACAACATTGTAGGCGAAAAGATGGTGAACAAGCTGTTCCGCGACTACAAGATGCCACAGAACGAGAAGATGAAATATGTGGCAAAGCTTGTTTCGCTACATATGCGCCCCATTGCCATTGCCGACGACGAGGTTACCGACTCTGCCGTACGCCGTCTGCTCTTTGATGCAGGCGACGACATAGACGACCTGATGTTGCTATGCGAAGCAGACATAACATCAAAGAACGAAACACGCAAGAAGCAGTTCCTTAACAATTTCCAGATTGTACGCCAGAAGCTGAAAGACATTGAAGAAAAAGACCGTGTACGAAACTTCCAGCCACCGGTAAACGGTGAGGAGATAATGCGCATCTTCAACCTTGGACCATGCGCGGCTGTAGGTCAGCTGAAAAGTGCCGTGAAAGAGGCCATACTCGACGGAGTGATACCCAACGAGTACGAAGCCGCACTGGCACACATAATGGAACTTGCCAAGAAAATGGGCTTGACACCCACCGACAAATAAGACTTTAACATAAAAATTGCAATAAATGAAGAAAATTATTCTTTTCACAGCAATAATATTGTCTCTGCAAGCCAAAGCGCAGAACATATCCTACGGAGAGTATATGGAGCGCGTGTTCAAAGACAACATATCCCTGACAGCCAAAAGCCTTGACATAGACATTGCCGATGCCGGTGTAACAGGTTCAAAGGTTTTTGCCGACCCCACCCTTGCCATAACATACACCAACAACGAGGACTGGAGCAAAGGATTGGGACAAGGAATAGAGTTTGAATTAGGCAAGACATTCACCTTTGGTGTGCGCAGAGAGCGTATAAACATTGCCGAGAGCGAGCGCAGACAGGCAGTTGCACTATTGGAAGAGTATATGCGCAACTTCCGCGCCGATGCAACCATTGCATATCTCAGTCACCTGCGCGCCTGCATGATACACACCGAAGCCATGGAGGTTTATAAAGCACTGTGCGAAGTTGCCACAAACGACAGCATACGCTTTGCAAAGGGCGACATCGCCGAGAGCGATTGGCTAGAGAGCCGCATGGCGCAGGGAGTGGCACGCAATGCCGTGCTCGATGCCGAAGCCGAGCTCTCAAACACCGCAATAATGCTCGGCTACTATATGAACACTCTTGATGGAGCAGAAAGCCTACGCGGTATGGGCACACTCGAAATCAGCGAACAGCCTGCTGCGATGCAAGAGTACATCAACATTGCTTTGGAAAGACGTCCCGACATCATTGTGGCACTTGAGCAAGCCGACATTGCAAAGGCAAGAGCAAAGTTCAACAAAGCACAACGTCGCCCCGAACTTGATGTGAACATCGGTGCCACATACAATATTTCCGACCCCGATTTCACCACCATAAAGGCAGGAGTTGCCGTTCCTTTGAAATTCTCGAGTCTTAACAAGGGTGAAAAAATCATTGATGCGACAATCACACATCAAGCCGAGATTGAGGTCAAAGAGGCACGTCTGCAGGTGGAGACTGAGGTAATGCAGGCATACCACAGTTTTGGATTTGCATCAATGCAGACAGAAACATTCTCAACCGCAATGCTCTGCGACATGCGCAAAGTTGTTGAAAGCAAAAGAAAGGCATATGAACTTGGCGAGATTCCGTTCCTCGATTACCTGCTGGTACAACGCAACGAAAACGAAATGCGCCACGAATACATAAAAGCATTGTTCAACAAAGCCGTTGCATGGGTTGAACTCCAACGCACCACCGGACTCGACATGAAATTCGGAACCGCGGCAATTGCAGAATGATTTTTACTAAAGATTTTACCCTTCTTTTTTAACAAAATTTAAATCAATATAATTGACAAGAGGTATATTCATATTATATGTTTGCATTAAAAAAGAAAAAAAATGCAAACAAAGAACTTTAATTCCGAATTATCCACACTCATTAAATTAAATGAGTATCTTTGTCAATTAAAAACAAAGAGAATTATTCAGACAAGACTCTTTTCATACGAAGAGCTTTATGGAAATTCTGACATAATTATAAGCAGAACTGACTCGATGAAAACACAACAAATCAATATTCCATTTCCTACTCCACAAAACCCGAAATTCACTTTCATAGATCTATTTGCAGGAATTGGAGGTTTTAGACTTGCATGCCAATCAATTGGTGGAAAATGTGTTTTCTCTTCAGAATGGGATTTGAATGCACAAAAAACATATTGTACCAATTTTGGCGATGTACCACATGGAGATATTACACTACCTGAAACAAAAGCATCTATTCCCGATAATTTCGATTTACTATGTGGAGGTTTTCCATGCCAGGCTTTTTCTGTAGCAGGCTACAGAAAGGGGTTCGAAGACACAAGAGGTACTCTATTCTTTGATGTTGCAGAAATAATCAAAGAGAAAAAGCCAAAAGCTGTTTTCTTAGAGAATGTAAAAAACCTATACACTCATGACAATGGAAAAACGTTTTCAATTATAAAGCAAACATTGGAAGATTTAGGATATCATGTATTCCATAATGTCATGAGTCCATCAGAATATGCTAATGTTCCACAAAATAGAGAACGAATATTCATTGTATGCTTCAATAAAGAGCTTATACCTAATTATGCAGATTTCACCTTTCCACAAAAGGAAAAGCTGACAAATAAGATACACGATTGCATTGAGAAAGGTGTAAAAGAGAAAAAATTCATGTATACGGAAAAGATGTCCCATTACAATGAATTATTGCAAGCTATTACATCTAAAGACACAATATATCAGTGGAGACGTAAATATGTAAGAGAAAATAAGAGCGAATTATGCCCTACTCTCACAGCAAACATGGGAACCGGTGGACATAACGTGCCACTAATTCTCTCTGAATACGGAATACGAAAACTCACACCTAGAGAATGTTTAAATTTCCAAGGATTTCCTAAGAATTTTATATTCCCGGACATAGCAATATCTGCATGCTATAAGCAAGCGGGTAATTCCGTAGCAGTCCCATTAATAACTAAAGTTTGTAAGATGATATGGAAGATTTTAGAACAAAATTTATAAATACATGGCAAAGCAACGATAAGTATTTTGAAATGCTTAAACTATTAGCCAGCCTATCTAAATTATTCTCTGAAAGCTCTACACCTTATCTTGATTACAGAATTGCAGAAAATCTATTCTGTAAATACTATACAGCGATAAACGATGCAAGAGCCTGTACTGCATATGACGCACGACTTGGCAAATTAGGTATAGGAATTAAAACATTTGGAATCAACAAAGGTCATTCTGTAGAAAAAATTGCAGAATTCAACCGACTTAAGCCTTTACTTGACCCACTAAAAGGCAAGGATTTGGCTACACAACTTGCTATATTCAGAAATGACAGAATACAGGTTACAAATGATACATACGATGTAGAAAATGCCATATACCATATTGTTGGAAGAAGCAATGGAGCATTAAATATCTTTAATACAGAATACAATTTTATAGATATCGACGACATCCATGAAGTTAAAGATAGCACAACATCCATTTCATTTATTTCAGGTAATTGCTTATATAATTTCAACAAGAGCAAAAGTGTGTTGATGAAAGATTTCATTCTCCCGACAGCGCACAAGGAAATACCTGTTGAAATTCTATCAGACCCTCTACAGCTTTTATCAGAATTATTACAAAAAGAAGAAAAAGGAACTGAAATTAAAGATATTAGGAACAATCAAGTATTCAAAGGTTTGGATTACGTCATACTACCATTATATTCCACACGGGGAGGCAAAATGCAAGTTCCGCCTAAAAGTGGTCTCAACCAATGGAATGCAGAAGGAAGAAAACGAGACGAGAATGAAGTCTACATACCTATTCCTCGCGAAATCCATAAGAAATACCCTTATTTCTTTCCGGACAGAAATACTCCTTTTGAGCTCATACTACCAAACGGAAAGACACTTTCTGCTAAAATTTGTCAGGCAAACGGCAAAGCCCTAATGTCAAATCCTAATTCAGATCTAGGCGAATGGATTTTACGAAAAGTACTTAGAAAAAAGCCAGGCGAACTAGTTACAATGACAGACTTGTCAATATATGGCATAGATAGTGTTCGAATAGAAAAGAAGCATTTGAAAAACGAAAATAATGAAGAGATTTACGAAATTTCATTTACAACATCTGCATACGAAAACTACAATGATTTTATAAATGATTAACACAATAAAACCTTGATGGCGCCATCAAGGTTTTATACTTCTTTGGTCTCTCCTTCGACGTAATGTTTATGCTCAATTGTCTTACCGTCGAAGACTACGTAGTCGAATCGTGAAATCCAGTCGCCGAGGAAGATTATCTGTGAGTTGTCCAACGAAATATCTGTATCGATATGTCGATGACCAAAGATAAAGCAGTCTACTGCCGGATGTGTTGCAATATACTTCTTTGCAAACTTTACGCAATCCTCCTTTTCCTCGCCCATATACGGAACTTCACCGTTGACTTTGTGCTTCATCATGCTCCTATACGCCCACTTGTGCCCGAACCACACGCTCCAACGCGGATGAACCATTGAAAGCATACGTTGCAGAAAACGGTTGTGGAACATGGCACGCAAGATTCGGAATCCCTTCTCGGTGGAGAATTCGTCGCCATGTGCGATAAAGATTTCCTTGTCGTAAAGTTCAACCAGACATGGTTCGCGGTGTATAATCATTCCGCACTCCTTCTCGAAATAGTCGAGACACCAGATGTCGTGGTTGCCTGTGAAGAAATGTACCTCTATACCGCTATCGGTGAGCTCGGCAACCTTTCCAAGGAAACGTGTAAATCCTTTTGGTACTACATTCTTGAACTCATACCAGAAATCGAACATATCTCCAAGCATATACACTGCTGTAGCATCCTTCTTTACCTTGTCGAGGAAGGATACCAGACGACGCTCATGGGTGCGTCTATGCTCTATTGCCCATGAGCCAAGATGTGCATCGGAAAGGAAATATATCTTTTTCATAGCAGACCGAGTTCGAGTTTTGCCTCTTCGGTCATAAGGTCGTGGCTCCACTCCGGTTCAAATACAAGATTAAGAGCCAGACTGCTTACACCTTCTATACCCTCGACCTTCATGCGTACATCTTCCATCATGAAATCTGCCGCAGGACAGTTGGGGGCTGTAAGCGTCATGTCAATCTCAACCGCATTGTCTTCCTTAACCTCTATACGGTATATCAGTCCCAAATCATAGATATTGACAGGTATTTCAGGGTCATACACCGTCTTTATCATCTCAACTATTTTCTGTTCCAGCTCTATCTTTTCCATAAATCATTCAATCATAAACCCTCGTCGTTATAGCTGTAGTATCTGTCACCTGCAACAATAATGTGGTCGAGGAATCTTATATTCATAACCTTGCACGCTTCGCGAAGGTTCTTTGTAAGTTCGTTGTCTTCTCTGCTCGGTTGCGGATTGCCCGACGGATGATTGTGGCAAATGGCAATGGCGGTTGCATGTTTCACAAGTGCCTCGCGCATAACAAGACGGATGTCAACAACAGTTGCAGTGAGCCCTCCGCGGCCTATAAGCGCACTGTCAATAATTCCGTTCTTGCTGTTGAGCAGGAGTGCATAGCAATGCTCGACATTCTCATCGCACAGTTTAGGATGGAAATATTCAAACAGGTCGAGCGAAGATCTTATATATTTTGTGCGTGTTATATCATCACCTTCGCGACGTTTCCACAACTCGCATGCTGCCACAATTGTCAGAGCCTTTGCCGGTCCGATACCTTTGAACAGACAAAGGTCGTCAACAGTAAGACGCGACAGACGGGCTATGCTGTCGCCACACGAGGCAAGCACCTTACGCATAAGTTCCACAGCAGTTTCATCGGGTGTTCCCGAACCTATCAGGATTGCCATAAGCTCGGAATTGCTCAATGTCTGAATTCCGTTCTTCATAGCCTTCTCACGCGGACGCTCATCCAAAGGCATCTCCTTTATGGTACGTTTCAGCCTGCCCTCTTCCATAAATTATCCTCTATTGTAGAGTTTTGTCAAGCCCTCCTTTGTCTCCAACGGACGGCGCAATATCATCTTGAACCAGAATGCCTTGAGGAATCCTGTTCCATATCCTGTTATCTGCACCACTGCAGCCACCACCGACAGGAATGCGACCTTAAGGCTCCTGTTCTTCAAGAGCGAATCACTGAAGATAAGCAACAGATAAGCCAAAGGCAAGAGAAGCAACCAAGGATAGAAGAAAGCCATAGCCAGCAATACCACACCCAGCAGCAACAGCAATGCCGGTGCTGTATGCACCGCCTTGAGCGAACCGGGATGTATTAGCTGAAGCCATATTCTTGCCTGGCCGAAGTTGTTGACCTGCTTGAAGAAACGACGCATATCTATGCGACGCTTATGGTATACGAACACTTCGCGTATGAGACGTATCTTGAACCCTGCATTACGTATTCGTATGCTGAGGTCGATATCCTCGCCCATCATATCCTTGAAGTCACCCACTGTATCATAAACCTTCTTTGAAAGTCCCATGTTGAAGGTGCGCGGACAAAATTTCTCCATCACAGCCTTGCCACCGCGTATTCCGCCTGTTGTCCAAAACGATGTCATGGCATGGCTCACCGCCTTCTGCATATCGGAGAACGACTCATCTGCCGCATCGGGACCACCAAAGCAATCGCAATAGTCGGTTTTCATAGCCTCCTCGAGCCTTTCGAAATAGAAAGGTGGGAGTATCACGTCGGAATCAAAGAAGAGCAGATAATCACCGTTGGCGCGTTGCATTCCGTAGTTACGCGTATCGCTGCGTCCTGAATTATCCTTGTAATAGTAGTGGATATCAAACAAAGAACGGTAGTGACCAAGCAAATGATCACACCGTTCTTTAGATCCATCTTCTATAATCACCAGCTCAAAAGGCTTTACCGTCTGAGCCGCCAGACTGTCGAGCAATTCCTTTACCTCGCCGGGTCTGTTATATACCGGTACAATTATAGAGTATAACAATTCTTTGTCAATTAAGCTTTTACACGACCAACGTATGAACCGTCGCGGGTATCAACCTCAACAAGCTCACCTTCGTTGATAAAGAGAGGTACGCGGATTTCTGCACCGGTTTCCAAAGTAGCAGGCTTTGTGGTGTTTGTAGCTGTATCGCCCTTCAAACCTGGCTCTGTGTATGTAACAGCCAAAATAACCTTAACAGGCATGTCTGCGAAAAGGATCGTCTCTGTTGAAGCATCTGTTACAACCTCGAGAGTCATACCCTCCTTCATGAATGCAACACCGTTGATCTGCTCACCTGAGATGTTTACCTGCTCGAAAGTCTCCTGGTTCATGAACACATACTCGTTACCCTCCTGATAGAGATACTGGTAAGGACGACGCTCTACACGTACATCCTCGAGCTTCTCACCGATGTTGAAACGACGCTCCAATACGTATCCGTCAACAACGTCCTTAAGCTTTGTACGCATGAAAGTGTTACCTTTACCGGGCTTTACATGCAAGAAATCTATACAGAAATACAACTTGCCATCCATACGGATTGCAGTACCGATTTTAATGTCTTGAGAGTTAATCATAATATTATTTGTTTTTTGTTAGAATTATCTGTTTTCCGGCGGAAGGGACACACCTTTCCGCAAATCGGATGCAAATATAGTGAAAGCTGAGCGAAATACAAAGTTTACGTTAATATTTCACAGCCCGAATATAATATTATATATAATTAAGATTTAATATTTCAATACATTACAAATTTTAACTAATTTTGCAGATTGGAATAAAGAAAAAGAAAAACATCACATAGAATATGAACAAGAAACTAAAATGGGGCCTTGTTGCGGCTCTTGTAATTGCAGTTGGCGTATGGGGATATTTCAAACTCATGCCACACCAGAACGAAGATTTGGCAAAAGCGGAAAGCATGCCGAAAGGTGGTAAGAAAGTATTAAGTGTAGATGCACAGATAATAAAGCCTCATCTGCTTACCGACGAGATACCCGTTGTGGGCAGTCTTGTTCCCGACGAAGAGGTACAGCTCTCTTTTGAAAGCGCGGGAAAAATCACCGACATTTTCTTTGAGGAAGGAAGTTTTGTTGAAAAGGGCACTCTGCTTGCCAAAATCAACGACTCGCAGTTGCAGGCACAACTCAAGAGCCTTGAAGCAAAAGTTCCGCTTGCCGAGGAGAGGGTTTATCGTCAGAGCGCACTTCTGCAGAAAGATGCCGTAAGTAAGGAGGCTCTCGAAATAGTTAAGACCGAACTCGCTACACTGAATGCCGACATCGAAAAGGTGAAGGCACAGATAGAGATGACCGAACTGCGCGCACCATTCGACGGTGTAATAGGTTTGCGTCAGGTGAGTGTGGGTGCTTACGCATCAACAAGCACGGTTATTGCCAAGCTCACATCGCTTACTCCCATAAAGATTGAGTTTTCGGTGGCGGAGCGCTATTCTAGTGATGTAAAGAAAGGTACAAATCTCGAATTCCGTGTAGACGGCAAGCTTGAGACATTCAAGGCGCAGGTATATGCCACCGAGTCGTCGCTCGAGAGCGAGACACGCTCTTTGCTCGTACGTGCAAGATATGCAAACACAAAAGGCGAGCTCATGCCCGGACAGTATGCCGACATTCGCCTGAAACAGAAAGAAATTGCCGATGCAATTGCCATACCTGCCGAAGCCATTGTTCCCGAAATGGGCAAGAACAAGGTGTTTGTATATCGTAGCGGAAAGGCAGAGCCTATGGATGTAGAGATAGGAATACGCACCGAAAGCGAAGTGCAGATTATCGACGGTCTGCAGATTGGAGACACAATTCTAACATCGGGAACATTGCAGTTGCGCAAAGGTTCTGCTGTAAAGATTGCTACATTGAAATAACCACACTTTAAAAGAGTAGATATAGATGAATATTTCGGAATTGAGTATCCGCAGACCGGTGCTTGCAACGGTACTCACAATCATAATATTGCTTTTTGGTCTTATAGGTTACAACACCCTTGGTGTGCGCGAGTACCCTTCGGTGGACAACCCCATCATCTCGGTTACCTGTAGCTATGCAGGTGCCAACGCCGATGTTATCGAGAACCAGATTACCGAGCCGCTTGAGCAGAACATCAACGGTATCCCGGGAATCCGTTCGCTGTCGAGTATAAGCCAGCAGGGACAGAGTCGTATAACTGTAGAATTCGAACTTTCGGTTGACCTCGAGACCGCGGCAAACGACGTGCGCGACAAGGTGTCGCGTGCCCAACGTTATCTGCCCCGTGACTGCGACCCTCCTACAGTATCGAAAGCCGACGCCGATGCCACCCCTATTCTTATGGTTGCCATACAGAGCGACAAGCGTTCGCTACTTGAGCTGAGCGAAATTGCCGACCTCACAGTAAAGGAGCAGTTGCAGACAATCCCCGATGTGAGCGGTGTGCAGATTTGGGGAGAGAAACGCTATTCGATGCGTATCTGGCTCGACCCCATAAAGATGTCGGCATACGGAGTTACACCCGTCGACATAAAGAACGCAATAACCAACGAGAATGTGGAATTGCCTTCGGGAAGCATCGAAGGAAACACCATGGAACTTACCTTGCGCACCATGGGACAGATGCACACAGCAAAGGAATTCAACAACATAATCCTTAAGGAGAAGAACGGGAATATCATTAGAATAAGTGATGTGGGCTATGCCGAACTGGGACCTGCCGACATCAAGAGCTACATGAAGATGAACGGTGTGCCCATGGTTGGTGTCGTTGTCATCCCACAGCCCGGTGCAAACCACATCGAGATTGCCGACGCGGTTTACGAGCGTATGGAAGTGATGAAAAAGGACCTCCCCGAGGATATCGGCTACACATACGGTTTCGACAGCACCAAGTTCATACGTGCGTCAATCAACGAGGTAAAGAGCACCGTATATGAGGCATTCATCCTTGTAATCATCATCATCTTCCTGTTCCTGCGCGACTGGCGTGTAACACTCATTCCCTGTATCGTTATTCCGGTATCGCTCATCGGTGCATTCTTTGTGATGTATATTCTGGGATTCTCGATAAACGTGCTCACGATGCTTGCCGTTGTACTTTCGGTGGGACTTGTGGTAGACGATGCCATTGTGATGACCGAGAACATCTACATCCGCATTGAGCAGGGCATGCGTCCGTTCAAAGCCGGTATCGAAGGCTCAAAAGAGATTTTCTTTGCGGTAATATCAACAACCGTGACACTTGTGGCAGTATTCCTGCCTATCGTATTCATGGAGGGAACAAGCGGACGTCTGTTCCGCGAGTTCAGCTTTGTGGTTGCCGGTTCTGTGATTATTTCATCGTTCGCCGCACTCACATTCACACCCATGCTCGCGACAAAAATCCTTAAGCGACGCAAGGAGCAGAAATGGTTCTACCGCAAGACCGAACCGTTCTTTGTTGGTTTGAACAACATATACGAAAAGTCGCTTAACGCATTCCTTAAGAGAAGATGGATTGCAATCCCTGTTACAATAATCACCTTTGTACTCATCGGATGGCTATGGGGCGCAATACCGTCGGAGATGGCTCCGCTTGAGGACCGCTCACAGATTACAATCACCACACGAGGTGCCGAGGGAGTAAGCTACGAATACATGCGCGACTATACCGAGGACATCACAATGCTGGTGGATTCAATAATTCCCGATGCCGAATCTGTAACATCGCGCGTATCGGGAGGTAGCGGAAACATAAGAATAACTCTCAAGGACCTTGGCGAGCGCGACTATTCACAGATGGAGATGGCAAGCAAGCTCACCCAGGCGTTGAGCACAAAGACAAAGGCGCGTTCGTTCGTACAGCAACAGTCTTCGTTCGGCGGACGCAGAGGAAGCATGCCAATCCAGTATGTCATCCAGGCCGTAAGCCTTGAGAAACTGGAAGAGGTATTGCCCGAATTCCTTGCAAGAGTAAACGACAACCCCACATTCCGCATGGCAGACGTTGACTTGAAGTTCACAAGCCCCGAGGTGCGTGTAAACATCAATCGCGACAAAGCCGGTACAATGGGAGCAAGCGTACGCGATATTGCCGAGACATTGCAGTATGGTCTCAGCGGTCAGCGAATGGGATATTTCTACATGAACGGCAAGCAGTACGAAATCATCGGTCAGGTTAACCGCATACAGCGTAACACCCCCACAAGCGTTAAGTCCATTTACATCCGTAGCGACCGTGGCGAAATGATTCCGCTCGACAACCTTGTGGAGTTTGTGGAATCGGTTACACCACCAAAGCTCTACCACTATAACCGTTTCCTTTCGGCAACAATATCTGCAGGCTTGGCAGACGGCAAGACCATTGGCGACGGATTGGATGAAATGGACAAGATTGCCGAAGAGGTTCTCGACGAGACATTCCGCACAGCCCTCTCGGGCGACTCAAAGGAGTTCCGCGAGAGTTCATCGAGCCTTATGTTCGCATTCATTCTGGCATTGGTACTTATATACCTTATCCTTGCTGCGCAGTTCGAGAGTTTCAAGGACCCGTTGATCATCATGCTCACCGTACCTCTTGCCATTGCAGGAGCCTTGATATTCATGAAGATGGGAGACATCACAATGAACCTTTTCAGCCAGATCGGTATTATCATGCTTATTGGTCTTGTGGCAAAGAACGGTATTCTTATTGTTGAGTTCGCAAACCAGAAACAGGAGAGCGGAGAGAGCAAAATGGAAGCCATACGCAGTGCATCTCTACAGCGTCTGCGTCCTATTCTTATGACAAGCGTATCTACAATCCTTGGTCTGTTGCCATTGATTTACGCAACGGGCGAGGGAGCGAACCAGCGCATTGCCATGGGTACAGCCGTCGTGGGCGGTATGCTTATCTCGACCATACTCACCATGTATATAGTACCTGCTATATACAGCTACATTTCAACAGAACGTATTAACAAGGAACAGAAATGAAACGACTGATATTAACAACACTGCTTGTTCTGCCCACACTTATTATCTGCGCTCAAGAGCAAGTATATACACTAAGCAAATGCATTGAGATTGGCTTGGAGAACAACTACTCGCTCCGCATCACACGCAACGAAGAACTCATAAGCAAGAACAACGCTACGCTTGCAAATGCAGGATATTTGCCCACACTCGACTTGAATGCCGGTTATGATGCCCAGCTCAACAGCAACAACTCGGAGCTGCGCGGAACAGGCGAGATACAGAAGACACGCAACGCCTTTGACCAGACCGCCAATGCCGGATTGAACCTCAACTGGACCATCTTCGACGGTTTCAACATAAGTACCAGTTACAAGCAACTGAAGGAACTGGAACGTATGGGCGAGACAAACACACGCATAGCAATTGAGGATTTCATTGCATCAATGGCGGCAGAGTATTACAACTTCCTGCAACAGCGTCTGCGTCTGGACAACTATTACAAGGCAGTCCAGCTTTCAAAGGAGCGTCTGCGCATAGTGGAAGAGAGATACAATATCGGAACATTCTCGCGCCTCGACTACCAGCAGGCGAAAGTCGATTTCAATGCCGACAGTGCACAGTACATGAAACAGCAGGAGATTGTCATTACATCGCGCATAGCACTCAACGAAATGATGGCAATAGACCAGGTATATACACCAATTGAGACAATAGAGAAAGAGATTGCGGTAAACGACTCTCTTGACTTTGTCGACCTTTGGCACTGTACACTGAGCAACAACGCGACCCTACTGCTTGCCGCACAGAACAACACCCTTGCACAACTCGACTACAAGAAGGTGCTCTCGCGTAACTACCCCTATGTAAAATTCAAGGCAGGATACGACTATGGCTTCAACCAGTATGGCAACAACACCGTTGTACGTCGCCATGCATGGGGAGGCAACGCCGGCATAAGTGTAGGCTTCACCTTGTGGAACGGCAACCGCCGTCGCGAGATGCGCAACGCAAAAATCGAGATTGAGAACATGAAACTGATGCACGACAAGCTGGAACTCTCGCTAAAAGCCGACCTTGGCAACCTGTGGCAGGCATACAGCAACAATCTGCAGTTGCTTGCCCTTGAGAAGACAAACGTAATAACAGCACGCGAGAACCACGAGATTGCCAAGGAGCGTTATATGTTGGGCGTCCTTTCGGGTATAGAGATGCGCGAAGCGCAACAGAGCCTTCTCGAAGCCGAAGAACGTTTGCTCGCAGTTGAGTACGACACCAAGCTCTGCGAAATTTCCCTTATGCAGATAAGCGGAAAAATAACAGGTTTCATAAAATGATGATATCGCATATATAACCTTATAATATATTATACATTGAAGACAATAATCAAGACAGCACTTTTTTCCCTGTTGCTCATTCTGCCATTAAGCATGAGAGCACAACAGGCAGGCAGTATATACGGAAAGGTAATCGACGGCGAGAACGGCGAGCCGTTGGGATTCGTTACCGTTGCCGTAATACCCGAGGGAAACACTGCACCCATAGCAGGTTGCAGCACCGACGACAACGGTTCATTTGAACTGCCGAACATAAAAGCCGGAAAATACACCGTACAGTTCTCTTATGTGGGATATCTGAACGACGACCGTAAAATCAACGTTACAAACGCAAGATGCAATGCCGGTACAATAAAGCTCAAGAGCGACCGCAAACTGCTGAAAGAGGTTGTGGTAACGGAACAGCGTTCACAGATGAGCTTTGATATAGACAAGCGCGTCTTCACCGTAGACCAGAGTATTGCCTCCACCGGCGGAACTGCAAGCGACGTGCTTGCCGATATACCTTCGGTTGAGGTGGATACCGAAGGTGCTGTATCGTTGCGTGGCAGCGAGAGCGTTACCGTGTGGATAAACGGCAAAGCAAGCGGACTCACAGGCGACAATCAGGGCGATATCCTGCAACAGTTGCCAGCCGGTTCCATAGAGAGAATCGAGGTAATCACCAACCCTTCGGCAAAGCACTCGCCCGAAGGAACTGCCGGAATTATCAACATCATACTCAAACGCGACCGCAAGGCAGGATATTACGGAAGCGCACAGGCAGGAGCAGACACTCGTGGCGGATTCAATGTGGGAGCAAATGCGAACTACAGCAGCGGTGCGGTTGACGCATACCTTGGACTCAACTACCGCAACATGCGTTTCAAGAACGAAGGATACACCCATACGAAATACTTCGGACAACAGAGGTTTCTTGACCAGACAAGTACAGGAAACCATAATCCCAACAACATCTTTGCACGTGCAGGCGTAACATGGCACATAACAAAGAATGACGATGTATTCGTAAACCTGATGGGCATGTTCGGTGGCGGAAAGCACAAGAGCAACATTGAAGCCGAAAGCGGAAGCCTTGATGCCGACGGCAATCCGATGGAGCCTACCGAACTGATGACACGTACCACCGACCAGAACGGCAAGCCCCGCATGTACAATGCCGAAATCGGCTACACCCACCGTTGGAGCGACAGCCATTTCATTGATCTGTCTATTGGACACCACTCATGGCAACAGGTACGCGAAGCCACATACCGTCAGCAGACCATCTACCCGGCCACAGCCGACACTGCCAGAAGCTACCAGTTCCAGAACAACAGGAACAGAAGCGACAATACCGAAATAAAACTCGATTATCAGTACAAGATAAGCGAGAATCATCGAATCGAAGCCGGTTACAAGGGAGACTTTTCCAATGACAACAGTCCGGTAATCACATACACCGACGAGGCACACGCCAACATTGACACCAAGCTATACAACGAATTCAGTTATAAACAGCAGACTCATGCCCTTTATGGAACATATTCGGGCAGAATAGGTAAATTCGGGTACCAGTTGGGACTGCGTGGCGAATACTGGAACGTGCAGACACGCTCGCTCGGTTGGGAGGACAAAGACGCTTCAAAGCCATTTACCGGCAAGGATTTCTTCAAGTTGTTCCCCAGCGCATTCATCAGTTATGAGATAAGCGAAGGACACGAGATACAGGCAAACTACACCCGTCGTCTGCGCCGTCCATGGGGAGGACAGCTCAACAGTTTCCAGAACATCAGCGACTCAACAAACATTTCGTATGGTAACCCCGGACTGACACCGGAATACTCCAATGCATACGAGCTGAACTACATAAAGAACTGGAACAAGCACACACTGTCGCTCAGCGCATACTACCGCACCACCGACGATGTGATAGAACGCATCAGCTATAACGAAGGAAGGATAATCTACACCACCCATGAGAATGTCGCACAGACACAGTCGGCAGGTCTGGAGATTATTGGCAAGAACAAGCTGTTCAAGATACTCGACCTGACAACAAGCGTGAATCTCTTTTACTATAAGCTCGATGCCTTCAAATACATCATCAACGGGCACGAGGTTACAGGAGAGGCTGATGAGAACTTCTCGTGGAACGCACGCATGACTGCAAGTGTGATACTTCCCTGGAGCATAACAATGCAGATAACAGGCCGATACAATGCCCGTCGCATTGTGGCACAAGGTTACCGCGAGCCCGACTACATGCTCGACATCGGCTTGCGTAAATCGTTCAACCAGAACTGGAGTCTCAGTCTGAATGCCCGCGACCTTCTGGATTCGCGCAGTCGCCATTCGGTAACCGTGAACGACAGTTTCTTCCGCGACAGCAAGAACTCGCACGGCGGACGCACATTCGGTTTCACTCTGACATACAACTTCGGTAACATGAAGGCAAAGATGCCCAAACGCAAACCGCAGGAGATGCCAAGCAGCGGATACGACGATTACGGCGAAATGTAAAGAAAGTGAGAAAAGGCAGCAGTCTTTTCTCACTTTTTTATATAAATATTTCATCTTTTCATAAATGTTTACGAAATTTGAGCACAACAAACAAACCATAATATGGCAAACAGTAACAACACACACACAGTTGACCAGATTGTAGTCCGCTTCTCGGGCGACTCCGGCGACGGAATGCAATTGGCAGGAAATATATTTTCCACCATTTCGGCAACCGTGGGAAATGACATCTGCACATTCCCCGACTACCCTGCCGACATACGTGCACCGCAAGGCGTGCTCACAGGCGTTTCAGGATTCCAGGTACATATCGGAGCCGATAAGATTCTAACACCCGGCGACCAGTGCGACATACTCATAGCAATGAACCCTGCCGCACTCAAGACACAGCACAAACATTGCAAGCCCACAGGTGCGATAATCATAGATACCGACTCGTTCACCGAGAAAGACCTGCAGAAGGCAGAGTTCAAGACATTGGACCCCATTGCAGAACTTGGCATCACCTGCGAAGTGGTACCATGCCCCATAACATCGCTCTGCCAGGAGACACTCAAGGATAGCGGACTCGACAACAAGAGCATTGTACGTTGCAAGAACATGGTTGCATTGGGACTCGTATGCTGGATATATGACCGCGACCTTGCGCTTGCCGAGAATATGCTCCGTGCAAAATTCGCAAAGAAGCCCGAAGTTGCCGATGCAAACATCAAGGCACTTCGTGCCGGTTACGACATGGGACACAACACCCATACATCCATTGCACACACATACAGCATCAAGAGCTACAGCGAGAACAAGAAGGGCCGTTACATGGACATCAACGGCAACAAAGCCACTGCATACGGTCTTATCGCAGCCGCCGAGAAAGCCGGCATGCGTCTTTTCCTTGGTTCATACCCAATTACACCAGCAACCGACATTCTGCACGAACTTGCAAAACACAAATCGCTGGGAGTAATAACCATGCAGGCAGAAGATGAGATTGCAGGATGCGCGTCGGCTGTGGGAGCGGCTTACGCAGGAGCATTGGCCTGCACATCTACATCAGGTCCCGGCGTATGCTTGAAGAGCGAAGCCATAAACCTTGCCGTGATAACCGAATTGCCACTTGTAATCATCAATGTCCAACGTGGCGGTCCGTCAACAGGTCTGCCCACTAAGAGTGAACAGACCGACCTGTTGCAGGCACTCTACGGACGCAACGGCGAAAGCCCCATCCCTGTAATTGCCGCAACATCTCCTACCAACTGTTTTGATGCAGCATTCAATGCCTGCAAGATAGCACTTGAGCACATGACTCCGGTGATTCTGCTAACCGACGCATTCATCGCCAACGGTTCTGCGGCATGGAAATTGCCCGAATTGGCACAATACCCCACAATCGTTCCGCCATACGTTACACCTGAAATGCAGGAAGGCTGGACACCATACAAGCGCAATCCCGAAAACGATGTCCGTTACTGGGCAGTTCCCGGCACACCGGGATTCACACACCGTATAGGCGGATTGGAGAAGAGCGCAGCAACAGGAGCAATCAGCAACGACCCTGCCAACCACCACAACATGGTTGAGACACGTGCAAGAAAAGTGGAGAAAATTGCACAATACATCCCCGAACAGCAAGTGGAAGGATGCGAGGATGCCGACCTGCTCATTGTAGGTTTCGGTGGCACATACGGACACCTTTACGAGGCAATGCAACAGATGAACAACCAAGGCAAGAAGGTTGCATTGGCACATTTCCAGTATATCAATCCATTGCCACGCAACACCGAAGAAATCCTTCGCAAATACAAGAAAGTTGTAGTGGCAGAACAGAATATGGGACAGTTCGCAGGCTACCTGCAGACAAAGACCGGCGATATAAAACTACACCGTTTCAACGAAGTGAAAGGACAGCCCTTCACCGTTGCGACACTCGTAGAGGCATTCACTAAAATTATGGAGGAATAAGAGATGAGCGACTATACAGCACAAGATTATAAGTTCGGACAACCACGTTGGTGTCCGGGTTGTGGCGACCATTCATTCCTAGCCTCGTTGCACAAGGCAATGAGCGAGTTGGGCGTTGCCCCACACGATATTGCAGTCATTTCGGGTATCGGCTGTTCATCACGTCTGCCCTACTACATGAACACATACGGTTTCCACACCATCCATGGCCGTTCGGCAGCCATTGCAACCGGTGCAAAGGTTGCAAACCCCAATCTGACCGTATGGCAGATTTCGGGCGACGGCGACGGCTTGGCAATCGGAGGTAACCACTTTATACATGCAGTACGCCGTAACATAAACCTGAACATGGTGTTGTTGAACAACCGCATTTACGGACTCACCAAAGGACAATATTCACCGACCTCCATGCGCGGTTTCGTGAGCAAATCATCGCCCTACGGCACTGTTGAGGACCCGTTCCGTCCAGCAGAACTCTGCTTTGGCGCGCGCGGAAACTTCTTCGCACGTTGCGTAGCGACAGATTTGGCAGGAACTGTAACATGTCTTAAGGCAGCCGCACAGCACAAGGGAGCCTCGGTAACCGAAGTTCTGCAGAACTGCGTAATCTTCAACAACGGCACACACGAGAGCATATACACCAAGGAAGGTCGCGCAAAGAACGCCATATACCTTGAACATGGCAAACCGATGATTTTCGGAGAGAACCGCGAATATGGACTCATACAGGAAGGCTTTGGACTCAAGGTGGTAAAACTCGGTGAAAACGGAATTACCGAAAACGACATTCTTGTCCACGATGCACACTGCAAGGACACTACCCTGCACCTTAAACTTGCACTGATGGAAGGTCCCGACTTCCCCGTTGCATTGGGCGTAATCCGCGACGTTGAAGCCATCACTTACGACGAAGCCGTGCACGCACAGCTCCAAGAGGTGAGAGAGAGCAAGCAGTACCACACATTCAGCGAACTGCTCGAAACCAACGAGATCTGGGAGATAGAATAAGGAAATTTTCAAATTTTAAGAATAGCATCAAAAAGACAGCAGAGCAGAGAAACAACCACCGCTCTGCTGTCATTTTTTTAAGCAAACAGAAAATTTCTGCACAAAAAATTGAAAAAAAATCCTAAAACATGGTGTATCTAAAAATAAACTATTATTTTTGAAACTGGTTTGCTAGGACAATTTTATACAAATATAAACAACATTAACCATAGGTTAAGGCAATGCGATATTTGCCCGAGCCAAAAAACTAAATTAATTTTATATGAAACTACTAAAATTAGTTGCGAAATCGCTATTGATGGCAGCAATCATGGGAACAACATTTGCCATGACTACAGCCAATGCAGTTGCGGCAACAGCAGTACAGCAACAGCAGTACGGCACAGCAAAGGGTACCGTTATTGATGAGAACGGTGAGCCTGTATTCGGAGCAGTGGTATTCGTGGTTGGAACAACCAACTCATGTATGGTTGATTTCGACGGTAACTTCGAACTTGCCAACGTTAAGCAAGGCGCTGAAATCCGTGTACAGCTCATGGGTTACACATGTGACGACCAAGTATGGAACGGTAAGAACCTCAAGTTCGTTATGAAGGAAGAGAGCACTGCTCTTGACGAGGTTGTTGTTACCGCAATGGGTATCATGCGTAAGGAGAAATCACTTACCTATGCTACACAGCTCGTAAAGGCAGACGACCTTTTGAAGGCTCCCGATGCCAACCTTGTAAATTCACTCGAAGGTAAGATTTCGGGTATCACCATTACTCCAAGTGCCGGAGGTGCCGGTGGTGCATCAAAAATCACCTTGCGTGGTAACAAATCTATTATGGGTGAAAATGCTCCGCTTATCGTTGTGGATGGTGTGCCTATGACCAACAGCATCCGCGGTCAGGTTAGCGACGCTGCAAACATCACATACTCAGGAGCATCTGAGGGTAGTGACCCCCTTTCAATGATTAACCCCGACGATATCGAGTCGATGAACGTACTTAAGGGTGCGAATGCCGCAGCTCTTTACGGTTCACGTGCTGCTAACGGTGTAATCATGATTACAACCAAGAAGGGTAAAGAAGGTAAGATGGAGGTTACATTCAACTCCGGTACCACATTCGATACTCCATTGATGACTCCGGCATTGCAGAATTCTTACGGTGGTTACACTGTTGACAAGTTCGGTAACGCAACATTGAGCTACAACAGCTGGGGACAGCGTCTTACAGGTAACGACACATTCATCCACGAATATATTGGTGATAAGAAATATTTTGAGCAGGAAGACGGCAAGAACATCAAGCAGGCCTATCTTCGCAATTATGCAAAGAACGATATAGCAGAGTTCTACAGCATGGGCTTCAGCACAAACAACTCTTTGTCGGTTTCAGGTGGTACAGAAAAAATCCAGACATACGTATCATACTCTAACTCACACTCAGTTGGTATGGTTGAGACAAACCGTTACAACCGTAACACATTTGCATTCCGTCAGACATATCACCTTTGGGACCGTGTTACATTGAATGTAAACGCAAACTACAACCAGGCAAAGACAAAGAACCGTGTAGGTGGTGGTACTGTAGGTAACCCAATCTATCACTTGTACACCACTCCGCGAAATGTGGACATGGATTACTACAAGCAGAACTACAGCGCAGAAGGCTCATGGTGGTCATCAGGTAACCAGGAAGGTGAAGGTACCCAGGTTTACTATAGAAAAGATGGCGACAAACTTGTAAAAGAGTTCGGTCATGTACTCTTGACAGGTCCACAGCAGCAGTATGCATTCCAGGATCCTCAGCACAACAATCCATACTGGCTCATCAACATGAACAAAGGTGAGACCAACGAGGAGCGTTTCTCTGCTACATTCAGCGGAACATTGAAGATTATCGAAGGATTGAACTTGCAGGGACGTGTATCTATCGACCACACCAAGTATCAGAACGAAGGTGGTACATATGCTTCAACATGGGGTCCACAAGATATGTATCGTTACGGCACATACTATCTAAACAACAGCCGTACAAACGAAATCTACACCGACTACATGCTCTCTTATAATAAGGAGTTCGGTGAAGACTGGTCACTCTCTGCATCGGCAGGTTATGTAGGACACACACTCGTAGGCAACAGCAGCAATACATATATTGGCAATGCTACAGTTGATATGACAACAGAAGGTGTTGTGACAAAGATTTCAGATGCAATCAACATGTTCGAGCCAAGCTACGGTGGTGCAGGTGTTACATCAAAGAGCAAGAGTTCTAACTGGGACCAGGCAGCACTTGTTACAGCACAGGTAGGTTTCAAAGATGTTGTTTTCATTGACGGTTCTTACCGCCACGACTGGTATCGTCCATTCAAACAGTTTGCATACCTTGGTACAAAGGAAAGCTACGGTTACTTTGGATTCGGTGCCAACGCAATTATCAGCGACATGGTTCAGTTGCCAAAATGGTTCAACTATGCAAAATACCGTTTGAGCTACTCTGAAGTAGGTAACTCTATTCCTAACAACGTATTCAACGCTATCGGTCAGAACCTTGCACTTGGAACAGCAGGTGTCGTATCAAGAAACTTCTTCGTTCCAATTCCAGAGAAGACCAAGTCTTTTGAAACAGGTTTTGAGACACAGTTCCTGCGCGACTGCCTAACATTCGACATCACATACTACAACTCTGCAATGCACAACTCATACCTTGAGATTGCCGGTGAGAATGGTAAGGCACAGCCTGTAAACAGCGGTATCATCCGTAACCAGGGTGTTGAACTTACTGTTGGTTACGACTGGAAGATGAACAAAGACTGGCGTTGGCAGACAAACGTAAACTTCTCTTACAACCACAACAAGATTGTTGAGACATACAAAGACCAGTACGGTATCAGTAAGGACATGTCAACATCACTTGCCGAGGGTAAGATTCAGTTGCTCTACAGAAAGGGTGGTAGCTACGGCGATATCTACGTAACAGATTACAGACGTTACAACAGCGATGTTTACAGCTATAAGGTAGTTGAAGAGTATATCGACGAGAACAACCTGCTTGTAACAGGTGAGGTGGTGAAATATACAACAGACGCTACTGTTGCAGGTGCAGAACTCGCACACAAGAAAGGCGACATCTATGTTACAAACGGCAAGCCCGCATACGGTGGTTACATCGAAGTAACAGAAGGTGGTAAGCTAAAGTCTCGCGAGGCTAACAAGAAGTTCCAGACATATGCCGGAAACTTGAACAGCCCATATCAGCTCTCTTGGTCAAACACATTCACTTACAAGGATTTCTCACTCTACTTCCTCATCAACGGTCGCATCGGTGGTAAGGTAATCTCTTTGACAGAGGGTTATCTCGACGAAATCGGTGCATCAGAGCGCAGTGGTGCTGCACGTCTACATGCAGAAGAGAACGGTATCTACACCGAGGATGGACGTTTGGGTATGTATCTGAACGACGGTCGCGACCTTGTATCAGTTGAAGACTACTACACATTGGTTGGTAGCAGTTCTGCAATGGACTACATCTACAACGCAACCAACTTCCGTCTACGCGAACTTTCATTCGGTTACACATTCCGTAATCTTTTTGGCGAATACAAGAACTTGAGTCTCTCATTCGTATGCCGCAACCTGTTCTTCCTTTACAAGGCAGCTCCAGTTGACCCGGACGTATCTTTGTCAACAGCAAACGGCTTGGGCGGTATCGACGTGTTCAACTATCCGTCAGCAAGACAGTTCGGTCTTAACCTGAAGGTTAACTTCTAATCATGTGAGCAAAAACTATATAAACTGAATAAATAAAATATTATGAATAAGAAATATTTAAAGCTTGCGGGTATCATGTTGATGTCATCTGTGGCATTCCAATCATGTCTCGACTTTGACGATCCCGGTAGTGAGCTCAACCAGAGCGCCGTACAGGTCGAGACCAACCAGTATGTAGGTGATGTTGATAACATTCCTTACAGAACCTTACCGACACAGGAGGGTATGAAGGCTGCAATCGACACACTCAACAAATACAAGTATTTTGGTCAGACATTGGCAGGTCAGTACAATCTTCGTGGAGGTAAAGAGGGCGGTATGCCTGCAGCACACGCTTACCAGCGTCAGTACTGCCTTGGTCCCGACCTTTATGCACAGTACTTCACAGTTCCTCACAAGGACTTTATGTACGGAACATTGACATCTACCTACAACGTATCGGCAGAATTCAACGGTGACCCTATGGGCGCATACACAATGGCAAAGAACGCCATCATGCCTATGCTTAACCACCCTATGGTTGACTCAATTCCTGAAATCAAGGCAATTAACCTTCTTTATTACAGTTTGATTGCTCAGGAAAATGCCGACCTTGCAGGTCCATTTACATACCTCGAGGACAAAAAGAACTCTACCACCCCCCAGGTTTACAACGACATGAAGACCATATACTACGGTATCGTTGAAAACCTCGACACAATTGTAGCATGTCTTAAGAACTACGAGACACGTCCCGATTGGTACAAGAATGAGATTAAGAATATTATGCAGAAGTATTGCCAGACAAGCCGCGATATGCTTAACGGATATACAGGAGACTACATGGCTTCATATATAAAGCTTGCAAACTCCCTGAAACTTCGTATGGCTATGCACATTGTAAAGGTAGAACCAGTAACTGCAAAAAAATGGGCTGAGGACGCAGTAAGAGGTGGTGTCGTTGAAAACGCTGACGAGCAGCAGGCTCTGTACCCTATGTTGAGTGGTTTTACACACCCTATTGTTGACATTGCAAACAGCTGGGGCGACCTTCGTTTGTGTGCTTCGTTCGAGAGCCTTCTTATGAGCCTCGACCATCCATACACAAAGTATCTCTTCTTGCCAAACAGCCAGGAGATTACAAATAAAAGGACAGGTGAGAAAATGGCTGCCGGTACACGTATCTGCGGTATCCGTTCCGGTATACTCGTAGGCGACGGTCAGACATACGCGCTCAACCAGCGTCAGGCATATTCAACATTCGACGATGCTGTAATTGCAGGTAATTTGTGTCCTACATACTTCCTCAAATGGGCAGAAGTTGACTTCTTGCGCGCAGAGGGAGCACTCCGCGGTTGGGACATGGGCGGTACAGCACAATTCTTCTATGAGCGTGGTATCAGAAATGCATACATCGAAGATCCTATTGTTGCACCGGGTTCACCATACACCTATCTTGTTGATGCATACATGGAACAGGAGACTCCATGGACCGATGAGAATGGCAATCCTTATGTCAGCGTAGACCCAATGGGCGACGGTGCACCTTGGGAGAGTACAACCAAGATTGGTGTTAAATGGAACGAAGAGGATGACAAAGAGATTAAACTCGAGAAGATTATCACACAGAAGTACATCGCATTGTTCCCACTTTCAACAGAGGCATGGGCAGAAATGCGTCGTACAGGTTATCCTAAACTCTTCCCAGTACTCAACACCGACGATGGCGACGGTTCTATCGAGCAGGGTGAGATGATTCGCCGTATTCCTTGGGTTCCAACAGACCCCATTGCAATCAACAAGGTTGAAAACAGCGGTATCCCCGCACTCGGCGGTCCCGATGAGCAGGCAACACGCTTGTGGTGGGACGTTGACAAGGGCAACTTCTAAAAAAATATAAAAAAACCGGTATTTCCTGTTTTTTCAGGAGATACCGGTTTTAACTATAACTTAAAACCATAAACTATATGAAAATTTCAAAAAAAATCAAAATTCTTAGCCTTTCATTGCTTGCCTCTACAACACTTATGGCACAGCAGTATCAGGAAGGTTATGTAGAATGGGGCGGATTTGCCCAACAGTTCGGTACGACGTTGCAGAAATGGCAACCGGGCAAGCAGGTTACCGAGGATGACAACTTCTTTATTTCCCGCGTCAAGCCAAAAGAACGCTTCCGCAATGCTGCCACACAGGTACGCACAGAACTCAACGAAAGCAACGACAAGAAGATACTTATGTGGGTACCTTTTGACGACGAAGGAGAAAACGCATTACCGAACGGTGTATACGACTCCGAAGTCTTCAATATGTGGCAATACATTTCACATTATGGTAACTGGACTGCACCTCAAGGACGTGTCCCGGGCAACTTCTCCGACGTTGCACACAAGAACGGTGTTGCAGTATCCTCGGTAGCAGGTATCCCATATGGTGGTCTTTATGGTAACGGTTGGGAGCAGGCTATGGAAGATGTTATTGATGCCGGTGCAGAAAAAACAGCACAGTTCCTTCGTTATTACGGTGTCGACGGACTTGGATACAATTCTGAATTCTCGGGCGGTTATTCTATCGTAAATAAACTTATACCGTTCCACAACGCCCTTGTTGCAGCAGCCAAGCCACAGAATCCCTTGTTTGAAAATATCTGGTACGACGGAACCAACGACAATGGTTATATCACGTTCGACAATGGATTCGGCACACACAACGATGGTATTGCAGAGGGTGCTTCACTCTTCTTCAACTACAATTGGAACTATTCTTCACTTCTATCCAACAGTGTAAACTATGCAAACCAAATAGGCTACAATCCAATCAACATATATGCAGGTGTGAACATGCAGGGTGCACAGCCTGGTAGCAACAACTGGCCATTATTGCAGAACTACCCAATATCTATAGGTCTTTGGGGCGCACACAGTTCGAATATGTTCTGGGAGAGCCGCGGAGAGAAAGGTAGTTCTGCCGAGGTTAAACAACGAACATACATGCTACGTACAGAACGTTGGTTCACCGGTGGTACACGCAACCCGGCAAACTGCCCTGATGTAACAAACTCCATGAAGTATCATGCCGATAACTACTCTTTCCATGGAATGTCTTCGTTCATGACTGCAAAGAGTACACTTGCATGGGATCTTGCAACAGAACCTTTCATCACATATTTCAATCTTGGCAACGGACGTTTCTTTAACTGGAACGGCGAGCGTCAGCACAATGGTGAATGGTACAACATAGGTGTTCAGGACTATCTGCCTACATGGCGTTGGTGGTTTGCAACAAAATTGTTGGGTGGCACAGCCGGCGATGTTGCTACAAACGGTCTTGACGCAGAATTCATTTGGGACGACGCATGGGTAGGTGGTTCTACTGTACGCATATACGGTTCTACAGCCAAAGAGTACCTCCATTTGTTCAAGACACAATACAATATTCAAAACGGCGACCTTGTAACATTCCGTTATAAACTTGCAGCAGGTAATGCCGACATAAAGTTGGTGCTTACAGCTGTGGGTAGCGAGAGTACGCCTCTCTGTGCACTCAGTGTATGCAATGCCACAGATGTTGCCGACGAAGACGTTTGGGTTGAAAAGAGTTTTACAGTAGGTAAAGATATTAATGCAAGTGATATAGCACTTGTAGCGTTGCAGTTCGAAAATGCAAAAGACATGAACCTCTATCTTGGAGAGTTCTCGATAGTACGTAACCAGACTGCAGCACCGGCACAGCCTGTAATAGCAAGCACAAAGACCCTTGCATTCAGCAAGTATGGCGTTGATGCAAAGATTATCTTCAACATGCCTAACAACAAGGCCGCAGGTGAACCATGCTACAACCTTGATGTCAACACATCGCTCTTCAAGATTTATGCACAGCAGAAAGATGGTGAACCTGTTCTGATGACAATCACCACATCTTGGGCTGCTTTGGTTTATAACATTCCTATGCAACTCGATAAGGAAGACTATGTACGTCTTGGCGTTTCAGCAGTATCACTTGATATGAAGCACGATTCTGAAATAGTTTGGAGTGAATATATGAATGCAGGAACATACGTTTATGACGATGATATCCAAATAAACAAGAGCACCATCAAACCGGGCGAAGACTTTGAAATTTCACTGGTCGACCCACGCCACGAGGATGCAAGCTGGCGTATAACCGACAGCAAGGGTAATGCACTGTATCAGCAAGAAGGAAAGAAAATCTACGCAAACGAGGGTCTTCCCGCTGTAGGCAGCTACGACCTTTATGTAACAGGACCCGTATATGATGCCAACGGTATGCGAGTGGTTGAAGAGCGTAAATACGCAGGATATATTCAGATTACAAGCATGGGTGTGGGTGCACTGCCAAAGATTCTGACCTTGACAGCAAACAATGGCGAGCAGGATGTTACAATAGAGACCGGAGAAAAAGTAGACTTTGCATATACAGGACGCGAGGCAGATGGTGCAGGTTCACAGGGCTTGAATCTAAACGAAGAGCGTTTTGGTGTAAAATGTGCAGATCTTGGCCTTGTTGGCAAAAAGAGTTTCTCTACAGCATTCTGGCTTAAGATAAACAAACTTTCTCCGGGCAAGACACAGTTGCTTGCTGTTGCAAATAAGGTTGATTCATGGCCAAAGACCGACTGGGGCTGGATTTGGACAACTATTCTGGAAGACGGCTCTATGGATAACTTCACATTCCGTGGAACAGACTTGTCAAACAACAACGAGTTGCGTTACAAATTCGAGAATACCAAATTGCCTATAGGTTCTTGGGTACACCTTGCTTTCATCTTTGAATACAATGAATCGGGTTACCTCCATGCCGAATACTACATGAACGGCGTTAAACAGGAACGTACCAAATGGAACCGCACAAACGACGGAGACACTTACTACACCACCGACCCCGGTTTCCAGAGAAATGTTTATGAGATCACCAATGGTCAAGTGCTCTCTGTGGGTGGTACAGCACACGACCGCAACGGTATCGATGGTATCATCGACAACTTCCAGATTTGGAATAAGGTAATGACCGCCGAAGATGTTGCTTTATCTATGGGTGATATTGACCCGAACAACCTTCCTGCAGGACTTTCATCATACTGGGACTTTGAAGAAAAAGCGGCAAGCACCACATTTGCATCTGTTGGTACAAAAGCCGGTGTCGATGCAGGTATGCACAGCTATACTGCGCAAGGAGGTGAAGGCCAGGGTGCATTCGGTTGGATTGTTCCTGAATACACTTCTGGATGTCCATTCATCAGCGGTTCTGCATTCCCCGTTGTAACATCTCCTTCATGGAAAGCAAAGAAGGGAGTCGTTGAGACAAGTACAGGTAACGACACCGAAGGTTCTGCAACAATCGCCTACAACTATGCAGGCGACTACACAGTAACATTGACACTAAAGAACTCCCTTGGTAGCGATGAACGCACATTCGGCATAATCAAGGTTAACGGCGCTGCGCAGGGTATCGACAACACCAACATGGAAGATATTGCTGCATACGCCATTGACGGAATGGCAATTGTTGAGTTTGCCGAAAGTGGCAATTACGACATAAGACTGTTCACAGCAGACGGTCAGAAGGTTGTCGAGAACAACATCAACGTTTCTGAAGGCGAAATTGCAAAAATCACCATGGGAACAAAAGGTGTATATATACTTACTATAGAAAAGGACGGAAAACTTTTGAAGAGTGTCAAGCTCCTTAACAAGTAATTTACATCTTGCATAATCATCAATGGACTGCGCCCGAGCGCAGTCCATTTTTCTTTTCCAGAGCCTCGAAACAAAAAAATAAATGTCAAAATTTATTTCTCGAAGTTCGTGTATATTCCAAAAATATTATTACATTTGCTCAAACGATGTTCATGTGCGAAATAAACAAAATTACATTTTGTAAGCCATTGAACATCTTTCCACAACAATTGCAAGAGAAATGACTTTATTTAAATTATTTTATTTATTAACTAACCTAAATTCTGTAATTATGAAGAAACGTTACTTCGCAGGATTGGCACTGGCAGCAGCTCTTTTGACTTCTCCAGTGTCTGCTCAGACTGAGGATATCTATGATTTCTCAGGTTTTGACACAAAGGCGATGCTCGATTTGTTCTATGATGTACACAAGCAGGGCAGAGTTTATCCAACAATGGAAGAATTCGCAGCAGCAGGTATTCAAGAATCGGACATAGCATTCGTTCGTTCACACGTTCGCCGCGCAGAAATCATGAGCCGCGCCGACCGTCTTGTTCCATCAACTTACGAAACACGTAACCTATGGACAAACATTCCTATGGACGTGGGTTCTGACGGTCTTGGTGGTTATCCTAATGACAAATTTACTGCCGACGTATTCTCTATGTGGCAGTATGTAAACCTCTTCGGTTCATGGAACCACTCATTCTTCCAGGCACCGGGTGCATGGGTTGACGCAGCTCACCGCAACGGTTCTGACATCTTCAGCGGTATCGCATTCTTTGAGAGCTGGACCGGCGACGGTGATGCTACTTATAGTGCAATGATTACACAGAAGGAAAACGGCGAGTTCAAGTATGTTAAGCCACTTATCCACTGTTTGATGTACTTTGGTGCAGACGGTATCAACTACAACTGGGAGGACAACTCTTATACAGAAGCCGATATCGTAAACTTCCACAAGCAGCTCTACAAGTATGCTGCTGAATGCGGTTACGACAACTATCACAGTGGTATTTATACAGCACAGTCTGGTTTTACTGCAGGCAATGCAGATGCTCTCTTTGGTACAAAAGAGACCGGTAAGACACACGACACCATGCTTAACTATGCAAATGGTGACTTCTCTTGGCAGATTGGTTCTACAGTTTCTGCAGCAGAGCAGGTTATGGGAACAGCTGATGGTGTTTATACAGGTGTTTGGATTGTAGGTATGGACCGTCGTTGGACTGCACTCGACCAAGATGCACAGGCACACAAAGCAGGTATCTGTCTTTGGGGTGAGCACGGTCAGAGCCGTTTCATGAGCTACAACAGCGGTGATGGACCATTTGACACTCAGGGCAACTATCAGAGATTGCTTGAGCGTGCATTCTCAGGAGGTTATCGTAACCCCGCCGAGCGTCCCGTTGTAAGCAATACAGGTAACAACTGGGAAGCAACAGCAGACAAACTTCCTTTGCAGACATTTGCCGGTATGGCTACATGGATTCCTGAGCGTTCAGCAATCCAGGGCGACTTGCACTTCCGCACACACTTTACACTTGGTAACGGTGACCGCTACTACTACAATGGTAAGATGGCACACGCAAGCAGCTGGTACAATATGGGTGCACAAGACCTCGTTCCTACATACCGTTGGTTGCGTTACAAGAGCAACACTACCAATGTAAGCAACGATATCGAAGTTAACTACACTCACCTCGATGCTTATACAGGTGGTTCATGTATAGAACTTACAGGTGCTGCTACTGCAGAAGGTACAGATATTATCCTTTACAAGACAAACCTCAAGGCAAACGCAAGCGCTTATGCTAAGTTGGCTGTAAAGACTGTAAAGGATGTAAAGAACTCAGACCTTTACCTTATTGTTAAGAAGGCTGGCAGCGACAACTGGTTGGAGTATCCATACGGTGAGGTTGCAGGCAACACATGGGAAGAGAAGGCATTCGACCTCAAAGGTATTGAAAATGGTGATGTTGTTGAGCGCATCGGTTTGCGCGTAAAGGGTAGCAACAGCGACTACCAGATGTATGTTGGTAAGCTCGAGCTAAACGACTACAGTGCAGCTGTAACTCCTGCAACAGTTAAGGACGTTATAGCAGAGGTTAAGAACGAGTACAAGAACAAGATGACAGTTAAGCTCCACTGGGATGTTAACGCAACAGCTGTTACACGTGCTAAATGGGGCTTGGTTTACAACGACGAGGCCAACATCGACCACTTCGAAATCCTTGTAAAGATTGGTGAGGATGGCAAGGTTGCTCAGGTTGGTACAACATCACAGTGGGCTACAATCGTTTCTAACATCGTATTCGACAAGGTAGAAGACGTTCCATTCATCGGTGTACGTGCCGTTTCTACAGACCTCAAGACCTACTCTCCAATTGCATGGGTTGAGGTTCCACGTGGCGACCAGAACACACTTCCTGAGGAGGTTGTTGAGGATACATACGGTGTAAGTGCTATGGACCCTGCTTGTGAGGGTGCAAACATTGCACGTGAGCAGCGTTATGTTGAGTGGGTTAAGACAACAGGTGCTACACAGGATCTTAACTACACAGCTAACGGTCCTGTTGCAGACGGTTCACAGTATGCAAAATGCCTTGACCATGTTCTCAAGGTTAACCAGGGACAGGAAATTTCAATGACAATCAAGGCCGCTGACTTTGGCGATGGTTTGAAATATTGTTTCGTTGGTGGATGGATGGATTTGAATGCAAGTGGTGATTTTGACCACCCACTCCCAACAGAGCGTACAGCAGTAGAGATTGCTGATGGTAAGACAGATGTTGATCCAGAAGGTGAGCGCGTATTCTTCGCCGGTAAGATTCGTGCAGCAAGCCCAGAATTCCAGCAGGCTAGCGGTTTGACATTCAACTTCAAGATTCCAGAGGATGCAACTCCTGGTGATAGCCGTATGCGTATCGTGTTCTCTGACGCTTGGTTTGCAGGTATGTTCAACCCAACAGGCTTGCATGCAAAGGGCTTCACACTTGACTTCGGTGTTGAAATCCTTGGTGATAACCCAGGTCGTGTAGCAGTTGACACACGCGACCAGGGCGAAGCTGACGAGCCAATTTGCCTTGCAGGTGGTACAGAAGAGAACCCAACATCAGTAGAAGCTGTTGCAAATGCAGTATCTACAGCAGAAGGTGCAGAGGGCGCAATCCTCTTCAACAATGTTGAGAAGGCATGGGTTTACACAGCTGACGGTAAGTTCGTTAAGTATGCAAACAATAACCCAACAGCTGTTGAGGTTGAACAGGGTGTTTACCTTGTTAAGATGCAGCTTGGCAACGTAATGCGTTCGGCTAAGGTACTTGTAAAGTAATTCAAGCACTTTAAATAACTTATCGGCAGTGCGCCTTTGCAGGCGCACTGCTTTTTTTGTATCTTCGCGCAAGATAATAAACAACTCTATGCAAAAGATTAATACACGCCAAGGGGTGCTCGCGCTATCACCCATTATAGTACTGTTGACCATTTACCTTGCAGGTTCAATTATAGCAGGGGATTTCTACCGCATTCCCATTGCTGTTGCATTCATGACTGCATCAATCTACGCAATAGCCATTACACGCGGCACCACACTCGATGAGCGTATAGAGAGTTTCTCCAAGGGTGCTGCCAATCCACGCATAATGTATATGATATGGATTTTTGTACTTGCAGGTGCTTTTGCAGCTCTTGCAAAGGCTATGGGAGCGGTTGACGCTACGGTGCAACTGACACTGAACCTTATTCCAAGCAACTACCTGCCGGCAGGTATTTTCATTGCAGCCTGCTTTATTTCACTATCCATAGGAACATCGGTGGGTACTATTGTGGCACTCACACCTGTTGTTACTGCCCTTGCCGGGCAAATGAACTGCGAGACGGCATGGCTTGTGGCTATTGTTGTGGGCGGTGCATTCTTCGGCGACAATCTGTCGTTCATTTCCGACACAACCATTGCAGCCACACAGACACAGGGATGCTCCATGCGAAGTAAATTCCGAACCAACATAAAACTGGTTACCCCTGCGGCAGTGGTTACACTTTTGCTCTATGCCTTCAGCGGAAACAACATCGAGCAGATTGAAAGCAACGCTGTTACCATAAGTGATATACTGAAATGTATTCCCTACCTCACTGTTATCATCTGCGCCCTCTGCGGAATGAATGTACTGCTGGTGCTGATAACCGGTATTGTAATTGCCGGAGCAATGGGATTGATATTTGGCACTGTCGATGGTATAAGCATATTCACAGAGATGGGCGGCGGAATAATGGGAATGACAGAGCTTATTCTTGTAACGATGCTTGCCGGGGGACTGTTGGAGATTGTACGAATAAATGGCGGAATAGACTACCTTATACGCATTGTAACACTGCGCATGCGCTCGAAACGTGGAGCAGAGCTTGCAATAACAGCCTTGACAGCCCTTGCCAATATATGCACGGCAAACAACACCATTGCAATACTGACAGTGGGAGACATTTCGCGCGACATATCAAAGAAGTTCGGCATTCAGCCACGTCGCGCCGCAAGTTTGATGGACACAACCTCGTGCTTTATTCAGGGCATCATTCCCTATGGTGCGCAACTGCTCATAGCATCGGGACTTGCAAAGGTTTCGCCATTGGAGATTATTCCGCATCTCTACTACCCTATGCTTATTGGAGTGATGATTGTGTTTTCTATTCTTGCAAGGAGAAAGAAATAAAATAAGCGGGATTTTCGAATGAAAATCCCGCTTATTTGTCTGTTACGCAGATTATCTACGCAAGCCAAGCTTAGCAACGATAGCACGGTAACGGTTGATGTCACGGTCCTTAAGATAGTTAAGAAGTGAACGACGCTTACCTACCAACATTGTCAAAGCTCTCTGTGTGCTATAATCCTTACGGTTAGCCTTGAGGTGCTCCGTCAAGTGTGCAATACGGTATGAAAACAAAGCAATCTGGCTCTCAGCTGAACCAGTGTCAGTGCTAGACGTTCCGTATGTGCCAAAGATCTCTTTCTTTTTCTCTGAATCCAAATACATAATTTGAAGTTTTTAAAGGGTTAAAAAATATCTTTTGGCCGACAAATGAATGCGTAAAAACGCACTATGTTGCCAACGCGGTTGCAAAGGTACAACTATTTTCCGTAACGGCAATCGCTTTTTCACTTTTTTTTTAAAGCAATCCGGCATAAAGGCGTTCTAAACATCCCTTATATCAATTAATTATATACAAAGAGTGTACAAATGGGGATTTTCTCGCTATTTTTGTGTAACTTTGCAGTCGCTAGCGACTGCTCACAGCGATGCATGTCGCAACCGATACTTTAAACAAAGGAAACAAAAGATTCATATGCAGAAAATTCGCAACATTGCAATCATTGCACACGTTGACCACGGAAAAACAACTCTCGTTGACAAAATGATGTTGGCAGGCAACCTTCTTAAGGAGCAGGACAACGACAAGCTGACACTCGACAACAACGAACTCGAACGAGAGAGAGGTATAACCATTCTTTCAAAGAACGTATCAATCCTGTACAAGGATACAAAAATCAATATAATAGATACTCCGGGACACAGCGACTTCGGAGGCGAGGTTGAGCGCGTACTCAACATGGCAGACGGATGCATCCTGTTGGTGGATGCCTTTGAAGGTCCTATGCCACAGACACGATTTGTATTGCAGAAGGCATTGCAGATTGGTTTGAAACCTATTGTTGTCGTAAACAAGGTTGACAAGCCCAACTGTCGCCCCGAGGAGGTGTACGAGATGGTTTTCGACCTTATGTTCTCGCTCGATGCCACAGAGGAGCAGCTCGACTTCCCAGTTCTTTACGGTAGCGCAAAGAACAACTGGATGAGCACCGACTGGCGCAAGGAGACAACAGACCTCACCGCGTTGCTCGATGCTATCCTTGAGCACATCCCTGCACCCGAGCACCTGGAGGGTACACCGCAGATGCTTATCACTTCGCTTGATTACTCACCTTATACAGGACGTATCGCCATAGGACGTGTACACCGCGGAACAATCACCGAAAATTCGAACATCACTCTTGTGAACCGCAACGGCGAACAGAGCAAGATGAAAATCAAGGAGGTACACACATTTGAGGGCTTGGGCAGAAAGAAGACTGCCAGCGTAAGTTCTGGCGATATATGTGCCATTGTGGGACTCGAGAAATTCGAGATCGGTGATACTATCTGCGACTTCGAAAATCCCGAAGCACTGCCTCCTATTGCCATAGACGAACCGACAATGAGTATGTTGTTCACCATAAACGACTCTCCATTCTTTGGCAAAGAGGGTAAATTCGTTACATCGCGCCACATTCAGGAGCGTCTTGACAAGGAGCTTGACAAAAACCTTGCTCTGCGCGTAAAGAAAGACCCCGAAGAGGATGCATGGACCGTTTTCGGACGTGGTGTATTGCACCTTTCGGTTCTTATTGAGACCATGCGTCGCGAGGGTTATGAATTGCAGGTGGGTCAGCCTCAGGTTATTTACAAGGAGATTGACGGTGTAAAGCACGAGCCTATAGAGGAACTTACAATAAACGTGCCCACCGACTACTCGAGCAAGATTATCGATATGGTTACACGCCGTAAGGGCGAAATGTTGTCGATGGAAGCACAGGCCGACAGAGTGAACATTGAGTTCAACATTCCTTCGCGCGGTATCATCGGTTTGCGTACAAACGTGCTTACAGCATCTGCCGGCGAAGCCATCATGGCGCACCGTTTCAAGGAGTATCAGCCATTCAAGGGCGACATAGAACGCAGAACAAACGGCTCTCTGGTGGTAATGGAGAGCGGAACTGCATTTGCATACGCAATAGACAAATTGCAGGAGCGTGGCAAGTTCTTCATCAGTCCGCAAGAGGATGTATATGCAGGACAGGTTGTGGGTGAGCACATCCACGAGAACGACCTTGTGATAAATGTTACCAAGAGTAAGAAGCTCACCAACATGCGCGCAAGCGGTTCTGACGACAAGGCAAGAATTGTTCCACCGATAATATTCTCGCTCGAAGAGGCTTTGGAATACATCAAGGAGGATGAATATCTTGAGGTTACTCCAAAATCGATGCGCATGAGAAAGATTATCCTTGATGAGATTGAGCGCAAGCGTGCCAACAAACAATAAATGAGACGCATAATCACATATATGCTTTTACTGCTCCTTATTGTCGCATGCGACAGTAAGGAGACAGTTTTGCAATACACCGTCAATGGAGATTCTGAATTTGAGAAATCAAGCATTCTGATTTTCGGACTTGACGGAAGGTTTCAGGACGTGGACTCCATAAGAACCGACGGAAAGGGACATTTCTCTTATACAATGGAGTGCGACACTGTTATCCCCATGATGTTGATGATGCCCGACGGCAACAGAATAACTCTTTTTGCAGAACCGAACACCAAGGCTGAAATTGCATACGATGCCACAACCGGAGCATACTCCATAGGCAACAGCGGTGCATTGCAGATGCTGCACGACAGCATATCGCTTGCAATAGACTCCTGCAAAAGCCAAAAGGAAAAGGCAAAAAAGATTGAATCGTTCATAAAGGAACACCCTGTAAGCGAGGTAAACATTGAACTGCTACGCAGATACATAATAGAAATTCCCGAACCCGACTATTCACAGATAAAGAATTTCATATCAAAACTGGGAGGAATTCTTCAGGACAATGAATATCTTGCCCTCACCAAGAAGAATATCGACGAAAAATCGGGCAATATAGCACACAAGCAATTCCCGTCGTTCACATATACGACCGCCGACAGTTGCAAGGAAATCACTCACAACACATTCAACAAGAAGCATCTGCTTGTTACCTTCTGGGCTACATGGAACGACGATAGCCGCAAGCAATTGAAGCATCTGCAACGTATCGACAGTATTGTAGACAGCGAAAATTTCGATATCCTGAACATTGCACTCGACTACGACACCACAGAATGGAAAAGAGTTGTGGAAAACGACAGCATTACTGGTTACAATGTATGCGACGAAGATGCATGGAGCGGTGAAATTGCCGGAAAATTCAAGATAAAGACCCTGCCCTACTCCTTGCTCCTTAATCCGTATCAACGAATTATTAAACTCGACGTCGACCTTGAGAAAGACGCTGCAGTGATTGACTCCATTGTAGCAAAGCACGAGAAGAGTCAGAAGGATCGCGAAAAACGCGAGAAGGAAAAAGAGGAAAAGAAGAAAAAGGCAAACAAGCCCATCAAGACAAAGAGCAAAAAGGCTCCAACCTATACTCCACCAGCTAACCGTAATATACAGAAATGCTTGTAAAAGTACTTGCAGCCGCAATACAAGGCATAAACGCAACACTCGTAACAATTGAGGTGAATGCTCTCAGAGGTATAAAGTTCTACCTTGTGGGACTGCCCGACAATGCCGTTAAAGAGAGCCAGCAACGAATAAATTCAGCTCTCAACCACAATGGTCTGCGTTTTCCGAGCAAGCAGATTATCGTAAACATGGCACCTGCCGACATAAAAAAGGAGGGTTCGGCATATGACCTGCCGATAGCCATAGGCATACTCGCGGCAGACGAAGTAATAAAAAGCGATAAGCTCGACCAGTATCTTATAATGGGCGAATTGGGGCTCGACGGCAAGCTAATGCCCATAAAAGGAGCATTGCCCATCACTTTGAAAGCAAGAGACCTGGGCTACAAAGGCATTATTCTGCCCGACAGCAATGCCGCAGAAGCCGCCGTTGTGAACGGCATCGAGGTTCTTGGCGCAAACAATCTGATACAGGTAATAAAATACCTGAACAACGAGCTGGAGATTCCACCCAACACTGTTGACATTGAAAAGGATTTCTATTCAAAGCAGAGCGATTTTCCATTCGACTTCAGCGAGGTGCGCGGACAGGAGAGCGTGAAACGCGCCTTTGAAGTGGCTGCGGCAGGCGGACACAATCTGATAATGGTGGGCCCTCCCGGAAGCGGAAAATCAATGATGGCAAAGCGTCTGCCGAGCATACTGCCTCCGCTCACCTTGCAGGAGAGCCTTGAAACGACAAAGATACACTCTGTGAGTGGTATGATGCCCGACAGCACATCGCTCATCACACAACGCCCGTTCCGTAGCCCTCACCACACTGTTTCATCGGTAGCGCTTTGTGGTGGCGGAGCAAACCCAAAGCCGGGTGAGATTTCGCTGGCACACAACGGCGTGCTGTTCCTTGACGAGTTGCCCGAATTCAGTCGCGATGTACTCGAAGTGATGCGTCAACCGTTGGAGGACCGCAAGATTTGCGTGGCACGTGCAAGTTACAAGGTGGAATACCCGGCAGGAGTGATGTTTGTGGCATCAATGAACCCGTGCCCTTGCGGTTATTACAATCACCCTAGCCGACCATGCACATGCAGTCCCGGACAGGTACAACGCTATCTCAATAGGATAAGCGGTCCGCTGCTCGATCGCATCGACCTGCAGATCGAGATTGTCCCCGTACCCTTCGAAGATATATCGAATACCAAGCCGGGTGAGACAAGTGCCGAAATACGCAAGCGCGTAATTGCGGCACGCAAGATACAGGAGAAGCGATACAAGAACCAGGAAGGCATCTACTGCAATGCACAGATGACGCCGAAGCTCATAACAGAATATGCAGCTCTCGACGAGACAAGCCTTGCAATGCTCAAGACCGCCATGAACCGCCTTAACCTTTCGGCACGAGCATACGACCGCATACTCAAGGTAGCCCGCACCATTGCCGACCTCGACAACAGCGAAAACATACAGTTCCAGCATATTGCCGAAGCAATTGGCTACCGCAACCTGGACCGTGAAAATTGGGGAACATAAGTGATACAATTAGGACAACCATGATACAAAAGATAATAAACGCACTTATAGCACCAATAAGAAAGCATTGCATATTCTACATTGCAATGCTTGCCTTGTTTGGCATATCGGCTCTGTTCGTGCAGTATTATGGTAGCAGAAAAAGCATAATACTCGAGATTTTCTTTGATGCATACGCTGTATCTCTCATTGTTGCATTGATGCCCAAGAAATGGCAGAAAATCGCAAAACACATTCTCTTTGCCCTCTTCACATTGATAGGCATGATAGATATGGTCTGCTACAAGACAACAGGCATAGCCATCTCTCCAAACATAATGACCACATGGCTGCAGACAAACAGCAACGAAGCTTTTGAAGCCTTTTCGTCATACATCACATATGTACTCATATCGCCTGCGATACTGTTTCTTCTGTTACCATTATGTATATGGTGGCTCAAGAGAATAGGATTCACAATAAACCGACACATAGCACTGTTCATTGCCGGCATCACCATAATCTCAACTGTATACGGTATCGAGAACAAGATATACATATACAAGACACATGCGCTTAAGACAGATGATACCATGGTGATGGTATGCGATTACAAGGAAATCTCGCGCGAGTATCTTCCACATTACCGTTTACTATACTCTGTTAAAGAGATTAGCCGTTTCTCCAATATGAGAGAATCCCTTGAGAAGAACATGGAGACCGCACAGATAGATTCATGCAGTTTTGATTCTCCAATAATCGTATTGCTTATCGGCGAAAGCTACAACAGACATCATTCATCGTTATACGGATACGACAAAGAGACAACACCCAGACAGCAGCAGATGTTCAACAATGGCGAATTATACAGGTTCAACGATGTGATATCGTCGTATAATCTCACCTTCAAATCGTTCCAAAACATGCTTTCGTTGTACAATTACGACAAAAAGCATAATTGGTATGACTACCCATTGGTAACCACGCTGTTCAGAAAAGCAGGATATGAGGTGAGTTTCTTTTCGAACCAGTTCTGCCTTGACAAAAGGTCGTCGCTCAGCGAAATAATAGACGACATGTTCATAAACAACGAGAAGTTGAGCAAGCACATGTTCGACAAGCGCAATGCAAAGACTTGCCAATACGACCTTGGACTTATAGATGAATACAAGCAACTCTGCGACACTGCATCATCAGCGCCGCAGCTTGTTATATTCAGTTTCATAGGAATGCATGCTGAATTTTCAAAAAGATATCCGCCGGAATTCGCAAAATTCGACGCTGAGGATTATATACGCAAGGATTTGAACACAAAAGAGATACAGACAATTGCCGAATACGACAATGCAATACTATACAATGATTTTGTGGTGGATTCCATTGTGCATTGTTTCAAGGAGCGCGAGGCAATAATAATACATGTTCCCGACCACGGCGAACTTGTATATGACAACACAACGCTGTTCGGCAGAAAGCTGCAACTTGAAAAGACAGTTGTTCCACCGCAGTACGACATACCGTTTACCATATATTGCTCACCGTCATACAAAGAAAAGCACAACGATATCTGCAGGATGATAGAAGCCTCAACAGAAAGACCATTCATGACAGACGACCTGGCACACCTTCTATTGTTCCTTGCCGGAATAAAATGCGAAGAGTATGACGAAAGCAGAAACCTTATAGACGAGAATTTCAACGAAGAACGCAAAAGACTCATCTGCGGAGAGGTTGACTACGACATTCTATGTAACTGATAAACCCCACAGAACAGATATGGAAATAAATACTGTTTGCGTATATTGCGCATCGAGCAACAAGGTTGCACCTGTTTATGGTGAAGTTGCTTACGAACTTGGTGCCACTCTTGCCAAAGAGGGGATTTCGGTTGTTACCGGAGCAGGAAGCATCGGTCTTATGCGAAAGGTTGAAGACGGTGCTCTTGAGAACGGCGGAAAAGCGATAGGTGTCATTCCACAGTTCATGGTGGAACAGGGATGGCATCATACAGGACTTACCGAACTGCATATAACAAAAGATATGCATGAGCGCAAGCAGATGATGGCAGAGATGAGCGATGCCGTCATTGCCTTGCCCGGAGGTTGCGGAACGATAGAGGAACTCAGCGAGATAATAACCTGGAAACAGCTCGGGCTTTATTTCAATCCTATAGTGATACTCAACATCAACGGTTATTACGATCACTTCATAGCACAACTCGAAAGAGCTCTGGAAGAGCACTTCATGGGCGAAATACACAGAAAGATATGGAGTGTGGCCACAACACCGGCTGAAGCGATAGAAATAATTAGAAACACTCCACGCTGGGACGTCGGAGTAAGAAAATACGCGGCACTATGATTTACGGAGAAGCTCCATACAGCATGACGAACGACAATGCAATAATGATGATATTCATTCTGAACATCATCGGCATATCGTATGTATTCCTTATGAACGGTGCAGGCATAATGGAGCGTCTGAAATGCATGTTCTATTACGAAAGCAAGAACACACCTTTCAACAACAGGACACATATAAACAGAATATGCAACCTGTTGCTCTATGCACAGACACTGTTCTACTTTACCATAATTGCATCCAAGTTCATTATTGAAGATGGAGGATACACGGTAAAAGAGACAATTCTACCATTGACGGGAACGCTGGCTGTGATATTCGTTCTGGCGATGCTGTTCAAACTTATAAGCTACGATGCAGTGAATGCCATCCTCTTTGAGAGGAAAAGAATAACCGAGTGGAGAAATTTCTATTTCTTTACAATCAAGCTGCTCGGATTTGCCTTTACACCAGCCGTAATCGCTATTTTGTTCGTGCCCGGAATATCCTTCAATATTGTGAAAATTTATCTACTATTGGTGCTCATCGCATACGTATATACCATTTTTACAGGGCTTTTTAAAATCATTTTTACACAAAAGCGCAATTTTTTGGATATTTTTTTATACCTTTGCGCACTTGAATTTCTACCAATGGGAATTGTGTGGAAATTATTACTACAAGTGAGTGGATTTTTAACAATAAAAAGTTAGGACATTGAAGGTAAGTAAGATTCTGGTTTCACAACCAAAACCGGCTACAGAAAAATCTCCATATTTTGATCTTGCGGAGAAGCATAAGGTTCAGATTGATTTCTGTTCGTTCATAAAAGTTGAGGGGGTTACATCAAAGGAGTTCAGACAGCAGAAGGTTTCCATCTTAGACCATACTGCCATTGTATTCCTTTCGCGTCATGCTATCGACAACTTCTTCAAGCTATGCAAGGATTTGAGAGTAACAATCCCCGATGATATGAAATATTTCTGTCTGTCGGAGACCATTTCGCATTATATCCAGAAGTATGTACAGTACCGCAAGCGCAAGGTATTCTTCGGCAACGGTCATATCCAGGATCTTGAGCCTTTGTTTGCAAAGCACAAGACCGAGAAATACTTTGTCCCCACATCGAACGTACACAACAGCGAGATAAATGCTCTGCTCGACAAATACGAGATTACACACTCACAGGCTGAGATGTACCACACTGTCAGCACCGATATCGAAGCTGATTATATCAAGTCGTTCGACATGCTTATCTTCTTCAGCCCTCACGGAATTGAATCATTGAAGAAGAATGTACCCGACTACGTACAGGGCGAGCAGCTGATTGCATGCTTCGGAAACGTAACCGCACAGTGCATCAAAGACAACGGTCTGAGATTGGACCTTGAAGCTCCATCGGCAGCAGCAACGAACATGCCGGCAGCCTTGGACGCATTCCTGACAGCGAACAACAAATAACAGAATATTCCTTCAGCCTCGTCCGCAAGACGGGGCTGAACATTTTAAATGCAACACAGATGAAAAGAAACACATTCCCCTTAAAGGAGCACCTGAAGAGCAAGAGTGTCATAGACAACCTTTATGACAAGGGAACATCTGTGAGCGCATTTCCCCTACGTGCCGTATTCCTTGAACAGCCCGACACTCAGGAGCCCACAGCGGCAATACTCATCAATGTGGCAAAGCGTCGCTTCCGTCATGCCGTCGACCGCAACCTGCTGAAACGCCGTATACGCGAAGCATACCGCACTGGCAAACACGATTTCGTTGACACCCTCCGGAACAACGGCAAGAAGATGGCTGTTGCAATAATGTATATAGACAACAAACCGAGCAGCACCGAATACATCAAACGCAAAATGGAGAAGTTGTTGAACGGGATTCTGTCAAAAGCAGGAATGGAATGCGTAAAATAATCGTCTACATACTTGTACTTCCAATCAGGTTCTACCAACGTGTAATATCGCCCATGACTCCCCCGTCGTGCCGTTTTACGCCCACATGTTCACAATATGCCATCGAGGCCCTACGCAAGCACGGTCCCATAAAGGGGCTATATCTTGCAATAAGACGCATCCTGCGTTGTCATCCATGGGGCGGCTCGGGTTATGACCCTGTACCATAATGGAACTGCTCGATATTCACACCCACAAAGCCGACAGCAACAACCTTTCATCGATATACAACAGCTATATATATATCGAAGAGAGGAATATCTCCATCGGCATACATCCTTGGAACATCAGCAACGATTGGAAAGAGTTTTTTACTGCGATAAAGGAACATGCACGCAAAGAGAATGTGCGTGCCATTGGTGAATGTGGAATAGACAAGTTGAAATCACCTGCCGGCCTAGAACAACAAATAGAAATATTCAAAGCCCATGCCATACTTGCCGAAGAGGTAAATAAACCGCTTATAATACATTGTTTAAAGGGGTTCGACGAACTGATTGCATTGCATAAGGAGCTGAATCCAGTGCAGGCATGGATAATACACGGCTTCAGAGGCAAGCCACAACAGACAGAACAACTTACAAAGGCCGGATTTTATCTTTCCTTTGGTGAGAAGTTCAACACAGAAAGCCTCAAATCGACACCCGTGGAAAAACTGTTTGTCGAAAGCGACGAGAGCAACCTGCCTATTCATGAAATATACCGCAACATTGCGGAAAACAAGGGAATTTCCACAGAAGAACTCGCAATGCAGACGGCACAAAATGCCCAAAAATGCGGTATATTCATATAGAAAGAGACGGCAATTCATTTTTATTACGTTTTTTTTACTACCTTTGAGGTAAACCATAAATATGACAATGGACAAGCTGAAAACATACACCGACAAACGCGGAAGCCTCACCATAGTGGAAGAGGGGCACGACATCCCTTTTGAGATACAGCGTGTCTATTGGATACACAATGTTCCGCAAGGCGAAGAGCGTGGCAAACACTCCAACAAGGAGATTTACGAGTATGTGGTAGCTGTAAACGGTAGCGTCGACATCACCCTCGAAGATATAAACGGCAGACGCGAATATCATCTCGACGCCAAGGACAAAGGGTTGCTTATTCCACCCGACACATGGGACGAACTCAGGAATTTCTCCCCCGATGCCGTACTGCTTGTTTTGGCATCGCACGGTTACAACGCCGACACATACATAAACTCATACGAAGAGTTCCAGGAGTATATAAAGAGCAAGAAATGATAAAGTACTACGATCTCAAGAAGGTTACCGAAAGCCACGAGCCACAGATTTCCCAAGCCATAAGCAGGGTTGTCGGTTCGGGGTGGTACATCTTGGGCAACGAGGTCAAGGACTTTGAACAGCAGTTTGCACAATATTGCGGTTGCGCACACTGCATAGGCACAGGTAACGGTTTGGATGCACTTACCATCATAATGCTCGCCTATAAGGAGATGGGTATTATGCAGGACGGTGATGAAATAATAGTACCTGCAAACACATACATAGCATCCATTCTCTCAATATTGCAGGCCGGATTAAAACCCGTTCTTTGCGAGCCCAGATGGGAGAGCTGTAATATAGACCCCGACAGGATAGGAGAACTTGTCACTCCACGTACCAAAGCCATAATGGCAGTACATCTCTACGGACGTTGCGCCGATATCACAAGCATCGAAAGAATTGCGAAGAAGCACTCTCTCAAAATCATTGAGGACAGTGCACAGGCACATGGTGCAACCATTAACGGCAGACGCACCGGCAACCTTGGCGATGCGTCGGGATTCAGTTTCTACCCCGGCAAGAATCTTGGAGCACTAGGTGATGGCGGAGCAATAACCACCAACGACAAGGAACTTGCCGACACTGCACGCGCTATAGCCAACTATGGTTCACAGAAGAAATATGTAAACATATACAAAGGACTTAACAGCCGTCTCGACGAGATACAGGCAGCCGTTCTTGCGGTAAAGCTGCAACGCTTGGACGAAGACAATGAAAGACGCAGGAACATTGCCACAAGATACAATACCGGGATAAGCAATCCACTTGTAACACTCCCCGAATACAACAACAGAGAGGAGCATGTCTTCCACATATATCCAATATTCAGCGAGCAGAGAGATCTGTTGCAACAGCATCTTCATGAAAGCGGAATCGAGACACTCATACACTACCCCATACCACCGCACAAGCAGCAGGCTTTGGCAGAATTCAACAATCTTGAATATCCTATAACAGAGCGTATCCACAATCAGGAGCTGAGCCTGCCATGCCACCCGGCAATGAGTGATGATGAGGTAGCAAGAGTCATACATGCCGTCAATTCATTCAAGGCATAAGAGAGCCATTTATAAAAACAGATGAAATAATTTGGCATTTCCGCCAAAATAACATAACTTTGCAACGCTCTTCAAAAGAGAGTATTAAGGATTGTCCTATGGTGTAATGGTAGCACAACAGGTTTTGGTTCTGTTTGTCCTGGTTCGAATCCGGGTAGGACAACAAAAAAGGTCAGCTTGCGCTGACCTTTTTGTTATATATATATGTTGAATCAAGCAGGATAGTTAAGATTCTCCTCGGTAGCGACACAGAGCACCTCTACCAGATACTTACGTGCCTCCCAACGTGCCTCGGGCAAGTTCATGAGCAGATAATTTCCGCAGTCGCGTGCCGATGCACCAGGAACATCACCTTCATAAGAAGCTACGAATTCGAATGTCTCCAACAAAAGAGGAAGGATTTCGGCAGATGTCAAATCACCCTTTACAATAAGGTAATTGCCGGTAAGGCATCCCATAGGACCCCAATAGATTATCCTGTCAGCCCACACGGGATGATTGCGCAGAAAGGTGGCTGCAAGATGCTCCATTGCGTGAATGGCACTCGGGCTGAGCGCCGGTTCGCGGTTCGGTTCCTTCATGCGCACATCGAAAGTGGTTACCACCTCGCCACCTACATTGTCCTTGCGCGAAACATATACACCGCGCTTGAGCAGAAGATGGTCTATTGTAAAACTCGGTATCTTTTCCATAAATCAGATTTTAGAGAGGAAACTGCGTGTTACGGCAAATGAACGGTTCGCCATTTCGCCCCAGAAGTTCTCGTATTGTTCTATATGCTTGTCCACTCCCGGAGTATCGCTTATTATGCGGAAACTCACAAAAGGTACACCATAAATGTGGCATGTCTGCGCAATTGCCGCCGACTCCATATCAACAGCCAAACCTGCAGGGAAGTTGCCCTTTATCTTATCGAGTTCATCACGGCTTGTAATGAACTGATCGCCTGTACATATGAGACCGGCATGTATGCGCGTAATATTCTCAGGTTCATCGTTGAGCGAAACAGCCACACCGCACAGTTTCTTGTCGGCTGAAAAGATTGCCGGCATGCCCTGTACCTGACCATATTCGCATCCCATACCGCACCACACATCGTGATACACTATAGATGAACTCACCACAACATCCATCACATCCAAGCAACAGTCGATACCACCGGCAACGCCTGTGCTTACTATAGCATCGGGCTTAAATGAGCGGATAAGTTCCGCTGTGCCCACTGACGCATTCACTTTGCCTATTCCGCACTGACGCAGAATAATCTCGTTTGAGGAGATACGTCCTATAAGGTAAGAGATACCACCTTTTTCACACTCCACAGCATCGGTAAGCAACGAAGCCAGTTGCTCGTATTCCGATGTCATTGCAGTCAATACACCTATCTTCATACATTCAATCATATCAAAGAGAACAACACATAAACCCAATGGGCAACAACTCCGGCAACCAGACCACCAACAGTGTGAGCCAGAATAGCCTTTGAGGTGAGCCTACGGAAACCTATTGCATCGAGCATGGCTGTGTGGGTACTCAAATAACCGCTCCAACACATACCAATGGCTGTAAACACCGCAATGGCATTGCCGTCAATCCATCCTGCTGATGCGAAATTGGGCACAAGTCCAAGCGCGGCTCCCACAGCACCAAGAGCAGTAATGGGGAATGCAATAAGATGAGGGTCCGTGAATCCGAAGAGCCACTCGAACAGGAAACCCAACTTTCCGCCTACCCAAGGCAAGAGCTGTACACCCTCGTATGCGGTACCTGAATATTCACCACCGGCAGAAGGTCCAAAAGTAAACAACATCACAAGTGTGGAGATTATAAGCACGCCCGGTATGATAGCCAAGCCCACGTCCACACCCGTACGTCCGCCATCGAGCAGTGAGTCCAGAATACGCTGGAACATCGGTTTCTTGAAATGGGTATCATCATCGGCAACCTTATCATCGGCAACAGCGGCATCCTCGGTCTTGAACTGCGGATAAGCCTTGATTACAAAACGTTGCATAAGACGTGTAGAGACTATACAGCCAACAAATGCTCCGAAAAGACCTATGAAAGGCTCGGCATAATATTCCTGTCCCACCATAAAGACAATCACGAGCAATCCCATTCCGAATGCTGTACCGAAGTTTGTCAACGAAATGAACTGGTATTTTTTGAAATATGTGGCAAAACGTTTGTCTTGAGCAAGTGATATAATCGCAGGATTGTCGGACAAGAATGTTAGCACAGCACCGAGCGATGCCACACCCGGGAGGTTGAACAACGGTTTCATGAGCGGACGCAATAGTTTTTCCAGCATATTGACGACACCGAACTCCACAAAGATTTTACCTATGGCACCGGTGATTACACATATTGCCATAAGATAGAATACCGTGTTCAGCAACAGATCGTGCGCTGTTTTCATAATGGTGTTGAGCATGTTCGCCGTACCCATCTGCGAAGCAAGATAGCCGAATATCAGAAAGAATATGGCAAGACACACCACACCTGCAGGTATCCAACCGAAAATTTTCCTAAAAAGTTTTCTGCGAGGTTTCATATAATAGATTTGTGATTTTCAGATGCAAAAATAATTTTAAAAATCAAGACTGCAAACTCCAACCACGGCAAATGAGAGAAAAAAGCCGTCGTCCCACACAGATATGCCCACGTCACCACAAATATCAACACCAATGCATACCTGTGCAAGACAGACAAGACCTTTACCTGAAAACATCGTTAAAGAAGAAATTGTTCTGTTGAACATAAAAATGGAGCAAAAAAGAGAGTTGTTGTTTGCTTTTTGAAATATTTTGCCGTTCTTTGCATAAGGATAAGGTTTATCCATAATAAAATCATGTATCTAAAAAATATCAATATGATGATTCCAGCAGAATACGATGAAATCCGCCCCTATGTAGCAGAAGAGATTCCACAGATTTGCGAAGAACTGTTAGCAGACCCTGAATTCAGAGCCATTATCGGTTATATCTATAAAGACGTTCCGTTTGAGTATGTTGCTGCGCAGATGCGTTCGGCAAAGGACAATGTAGAGTTCCAGAAAGCATTGATTTATCCGTTCCTTAAGGAGGTGCTGAAGAAACTGTCGAGCGGACTGACTGTCTCAATCGAGAATAAGGAGAATCTGTGCAAGTCGCTCTGCATATCCAACCACCGCGACATAATCATGGATTCCGCATTGCTTTGTGTGGTGTTCATTGAATCGGTGGGCAACACCGTGGAGATTGCCATAGGCGACAACCTGCTTATCCGTCCATGGATAAAGAAACTGGTGCGCCTGAACCGCAGTTTCATTGTACAGCGTTCAGCATCGATACGTGAGATGCTTGCATCGTCAAAGCGTTTGTCTTCGTATATGCACTACACCATTGCAGAACGCCATCAGCCTATCTGGTTGGCACAGCGCGAAGGACGTGCCAAGGACAGCAACGACCGCACACAGGAGGGTTTGATAAAGATGCTCTCAATGTACAGCGGTGGCGATATCATTGATGCACTCCTTGAACTGAACATTGCACCCACAACCATCTCGTACGAGTTTGACCCATGCGATTACCTTAAGGCAAAAGAGTTCCAGCAGAAGCGCGACAATCCGGAACACAAGAAAGCCCCCGGCGACGACCTCGAGAACATGAAGGTTGGCGTACTCGGATACAAGGGCGGAATACACTATCATATTGCCGACTGCATAAACGATGAAATAGACAAGATTGACCGCGCATTGGGAAAGAACGAAAAGACTGCCGCTGTGGCACGCATAATAGACAAACATATACACAGCAACTACAAGTTCTGGCCCATCAACTACTACTTCTATGAGCTATTGACCGGCGACACACAATTTGCCGACAGATACACTGCCGAAGACAAGGCAAAGCTCGAAGCTTACATGCAGGGACAAATCGAGAAAATCGACCTGCCTGAACGCGATGACGAGTTCTGCCGTACAAAGATTCTCGAGATGTACGCAAACCCGGTAATAAACTACCTTGAAGCAACAAAATAAATAAACAATTTAGCCCGGTTCACACCGGGCTAAATTGTTATTGTAAGATTACCTTTCGAACCGTAACACCGTCTGGAGTTACAACCTTTACAAGGTAGACTCCCTTGCCGAACAATGCCGAATCAATACTTAGACACGAACCATTTCCGCCGGCAACCTTGAAGACTTCGCATCCACAAATGTCATAAACACTCACAACGCACTCTTCAAGTGCTCCCGTAACCACAATGGCATCACCACAATGCTGTACCACCACACCGGTATCAATGCCACTTATTGCCGTATCCTCACCACTACCCTCAGCTACTTTCACCGAGAAATAACTATAGTTGTCGTACACAAAATTGGTGGACATATCTATGACATTCGCAAACATGGCATCATCAACATGAAGCGCATAGAAATCGTAACCGTTATACGATGCATCCCATTCTGCCTGGGTAAAGAAATGACGTATTGCCACATAGATTTCCTTTCCTGCATATTCCGACAGATCGGTACTGAATTCCAACCAACCGTCTCCTTGCTCTCTGTTTATAACCCACTCCTTGATTGTGGTAAACGATGCGGCATCACTATTTCCGTTTTCCGATACAGCAACACCGAAGTGCTCGCCATAGTAGCCCGAAGAGTGAACACGCGCCTTGAAACTGAAAACACTCTCTGCCGTAGCCTTGAACTTTGGAGAGACAAGATAGTTGTCTACAGGAATGGTGTATTCCATGAGCGATGCCATACAATATGATTCACTTACAGCGTGTCCTTTTCCCGAATAGTTACTGCCCACCTTTTGCATCCTGTGTTTTTCAGAAAGAGACGAGTGCCACCACGGATGCTTACGACCGTCGTTGCTTGCATCGAAGGTGGTCCATCCTTCGAAGCCGTCCTCCAGGTAGCCATATTGGTCGGTGTGCAGTTCGAAGCCATATATAAGATTTTGGGATTCAGTGTAATTATCGGGAACCGCATACAGGTCGAACTGCAGATTTGTACCTATGGGTGCATCCTCGCTCACATTGAACAGGAATGTAACAACCTGCGTCTCTCCCGGAGCAATTACGTCCAATGTAGCCTTGTCGCTTACGAATGTAACGTAAGATGCCGACTTGCCCGAAATCTTCAAAGTCAATTCGGTTTCAGCGGTGGTTGCTACATTACCCTCGTTTACGATATCCACATCCAAAGAGATATTCTCCCCGGTTGTAACCGTTGTTGAAGTATCCACGCCACCCATTATCTTGGCATAGGATTTTACTCTGAAAGCAAATTCTTCGGTCCATGAATATTCCCTATCTGTCATTACAGCTTTGAAATATACAGTGTGTCCATTAGCGACATCGGGAGCGATATCAATTGGAACAACCACCTCTTTTGATTCTCCGGAAGCCAGATTTCCTAACAATATAGGCGTTGCTGGAGTTGAGACACTGTTATCTGTGGTATAGAACGATATTGCTGCACCGGCAGAACAACGTCCCCTTCCGCTGTTTGTTACAACAAGACGCAACTCACGGTCAGCACCCTGCGCCACGTATTCAGGGGCAAAAGATGACAACTTTAAATAAGGTTCTCCATCGGTAGCCTCAACAGCATCCACCGCAGCCAAAGCATCCACACGTCCCGAGCCTGTTAGATTATTCTTTCTGTCGGACAGTTTTTTTGCCGTATTCTCCATTATACGGCATATATCCGCAGGAGCGAGAGTACTGTTCTTCTCAAGCATAAGAGCTGCTACACCTGCCACACACGGTGTTGCCTGCGATGTACCCGTATTGATTTTATACTTATTGTTCTCGTCGTGCTTAAGCGAATATATTATATCACCGGGAGCACAGATATCAGGACGTATAAGGCCTATATGAGTCTCATCGAGCAGATAGTCGTTCCATGCAGTCCCCTGCCATGTTACAGGGCCCTGCGACGAAAAGCTTGCATATTCATCATCGGCATTTACCGCTCCCACGCAAACCACGCTCGACAAACCACCGGCATTCTCCTGCTGATGAGGGTGCAAATAAGGCGGAGGACATACAGCCGGATAATCCACATTGTCGGGGACACCATAGCTATCGCCATCGTTACCCGCAGCCACAAAAGCAACTATTCCAGCCTCCAGGGCGTTCACGAAAGTTCTTCGCAAAGCCTCCTTTTCGCTGGCACTTATCTGACTCGATTTGAAGCCCGATGAAATACTCAGGATATCAGCACCATTCTCTATGGCAAACTGAACTGCATTCATCATATTTGCAGGCGAGCCTCCACCGGTTCTGTTTATTGTCTTAAGAGTCATAAGAGTAGCATCGGGCGCAATACCGGTAATGTTACCCGAAGTTCCATCACCGCATATTATACCGGCACAATGCGTTCCATGTCCATATTCATCCTTTATGTCAGCATCGCCTTTTCCATCCTTTGTTGTAAAGTTCCAGCCATGGATTATGTCATCAGCCTCACCATCGCCGTCAGTATCGGCGTACCCTTGCCACAGGTGGTCCTTAAGGTCGGTGTGCTCATCGTTGATACCGGAGTCGAGTATTGCCACAACAACATTCTTTCCCGTATAGCCCTGTTCCCACACCTGCGATGCATTAACCTGTATCACATGCGGTGTAACTCCGGCTCTGGAAGCAGTTGCAGTCTGCAGGTAAACATTCTCCTGCGAATTGCAAAGCATCTGCACCTCTTTATTGCAACCGATAATTGCAACCTCGTCACAAGCCGCAAGTTGAATAATAATATCGCGAGTAGCATCACAACATACCGTATTTGCAATCCAAAGCGGTGTCACATTCGCCACATTACCTTTTTGCTCTTCAGCACGCAGGAACGTCAACAGTGATATTTGAGACGCATTTGAATGGGCCTTAAACTCATTCACAACAGCAGTTCTTTGCACCCCTCTATCACGATGTGCAGCAACCTTTGCCTTAACGGCAGAAGCCTCAGCCTGGGATTTCATTACTATTATTATAGAATATTTCTCACTGCCTGCATTGTTCAACAACTGTTGCAGTTCAGGCTCTATAACCGTCTTTTCCTGAGCAAGGCAAGAAAATGCCGTGCAGAAAAACAAAAATAAAATCAAAAAAAAACTTCGTGAAATCATAGTACTGTATCATTATTGCCGTATATCTCAACAATCCTGTCGAGGATTGCCATCAGTTCGTCCACCTTTTCGCAACGGAGCATCTCGATACGCAGGGGGCGGAAATCGGCAAGCCCTTTGAGCAACGGTGTTGCCGCAAGATGGCGGCGCACATGCAATATTCCGGGGCGTTCGCCAAGCCATTCTACGCTGTCCTTAACCTGCTGGCGCAGAATATCCATGCACTCGGTGAATGTAAACGGCACGGCAGGCTCACCATGCTCGAGATAGTGCTTTACATCGCGGAATATCCACGGCTGACCAAAGCTGGCACGTCCAATCATCACTGCATCCACGCCATATTTGTCGAAGCATTCCTTTGCACGTTCAGGAGTACGTACATCACCGTTACCAATAATGGGAATATGCATGCGCGGATTCTCCTTGATTTTACCAATGAGCGACCAGTCTGCATCGCCTGTGTACATTTGGGCACGTGTGCGTCCGTGGACGGTGAGAGCGGCTATACCGCAATCCTGCAACTGCTCGGCGAGTTCCACTATACATTTGCTGTTCTCGTCCCAACCTAAACGTGTCTTAACGGTAACAGGAATATTCACTGCATTGACCACAGCCTTAGTTATCTCCAAAAGTTTGGGAATATTCTGCAACATACCCGCACCACATCCCTTGCGTGCCACTTTCTTTACCGGACAGCCGAAGTTTATATCAAGAATGTCGGGTTTTGCTAGTTCCACGCGCTTTGCAGCCTCCACCATGGGCTCTACCTCGTTGCCGTATATCTGAATTGCAACCGGGCGTTCCTTGTCATAAACCTGCAATTTGCGCACAGTGCTGTTTATATCACGTATTAGGGCATCGCTCGAAACAAATTCGGTATATACCATATCCACGCCGAACCGTTTGCAGAGCAAGCGGAACGCGGCATCGGTTACATCCTCCATAGGCGCAAGAAAGATGGGATATTTTCCGAATTCTATATTGGCTATCTTCATGGTCTAATAATCTGCTATCAGTTTGTTATTTGCTTGCAAAGATATATCTTTGTAGGCAAAATACAAACAATCCATGAACTACAAGAGAAGTGATTTCGAGATAATGGCACCTGTGGGTTCGCGCGAGAGCCTTGCGGCTGCAATACAGGCAGGAGCCAATTCAATATACTTTGGTATTGAACATCTTAACATGCGTGCCCATTCGGCAAGCGCATTCTCCATAAACGATTTGCGCGAGATTGCACAAATCTGTGACGAGCACAACATAAAAAGCTACCTCACCGTAAACACCATAATCTACGAGAACGACATCGAGATGATGCACAGCATAGTGGATGCGGCAAAGGAGAGCGGAATATCTGCGGTGATTGCCGCTGATATGGCTGTTATACAATACTGTAACAAGGTGGGCGTTGAGGTGCACCTGTCTACACAGCTGAACATCAGCAATAGCGAAGCAATGAAGTTCTACGCACAGTTTGCCGACGTGGTGGTGCTGGCGCGCGAACTCAATATGGACCAGGTAGCTGCGATACACAAGGTAATTATAGACGAGAATATCTGCGGTCCAAAAGGCGAGCTTCTGCGCATCGAGATGTTCTGCCATGGTGCATTATGCATGGCTATATCGGGCAAGTGCTACCTGTCGTTGCACCAGTTGGGACGCAGTGCAAACCGTGGCGAGTGCATGCAGGTGTGTCGCAGGGGCTACATTGTAAAGGACCGCGAGAGCGACATTGAGCTGGAGGTTGATAACAAATATATTATGTCGCCAAAAGACCTTAAGACAATACGTTTCATAGACCGTATGATTGAAAGCGGAGTGCGTGTATTCAAGATTGAAGGTCGTGCACGCGGAGCGGAGTATGTGAGCACCGTTGCGGGATGCTACAACGAGGCTTTGCAGGCATATCTCGACGGCGAACTCACCGAAGAGAAAAAGGACGCATGGGACGAAAGGCTCAAGACTGTTTTCAACCGCGGTTTCTGGGACGGTTACTATCAGGGACAGAAACTTGGTGAATGGAGCAACATATACGGTTCACAGGCAACCGAGCGCAAGGTTTATATAGGCAAAGCCATAAAGCACTTCTCGAACCTGGGTGTGGGAGAATTCCACATAGAGGCAGGCGAAGTGAATGCCGGCGACAAGATTCTTATCACAGGCCCCACAACAGGTGCTGTTTATCTGGAACTTGATGAGCCTCGTGTGAATCTTGAGAAAGTGGAGACGGTTCACAAAGGCGAACGGGTATCGTTCAAAGTACCATGCAAGGTTCGCCCAAGCGATAAGTTATATAAAATAGTAAGTGTTGGTTAACCAACACTTACTATTGCTTTAAACGCCAAGGCGTAGAGTTTCATCTGCTTTATCATCGCAACCAATCCGTTGCTGCGGGTGGGTGAAAGGTGTTCCTTCAATCCTATAGCCTCAACAAAATATGGTTCGTTATCGAGTATCTCTTCGGGGGTATGTCCTGAATACACCTTTATGAGCAGAGCCACAATTCCTTTTACAATAAGGGCATCGCTCTCGGCACGGAAGAGAATCTTACCATCGACAAAGTCGGCCTGTAACCAGACACGGCTCTGACAGCCTTCTATGAGATTATTGTCGGTTTTGTACTCCTGGGGCAAAGGTTCCTGCTCGCTACCTAAATCAATAAGCAATTGATAACGGTCGAGCCAATCGTCGAACCCGGTGAATTCATCTATTATCTCGTCCTGTATTTCTTTGATATCAGCCATTATTTCTCGTTATATATTACGGTTAATACTGTTTGTCCCACAGCTTTAAGGGTGGATTTGCCAATCCACTGCATATCATCCTTCATTGTATGGTGATATGGTCCGAATCCGTTGGGACTGTCGGGGTCACAGTTGATTATATCTATACATGGCAATCCCAATATGCTGTTCACATAGTAGTGGTCGTCGGTTATAGAACCGCCCTCTTCATTCACAAAATAGTTACCGTACCCCAATTTACCTGCCCATTGCCACACTTTGTTTACTATTTCAAGGGCGAAGTGTGTGGAATAGCCTTCATAAAGGAACTTTGAGCCGGGCGCACCTACTATATCGAGCAATATGCCATAACGGGCATTATATGCCGGAATATGCGGATTTATGGACCAATACTGTGAGCCGAGTGCCCATGAGTGTCGGTGCTTGCTCCACAAGTGCGAATCGTTCTCGTGCAAACCGTAGTCCTCGGCATCAAAGAGGATTATGTCAACACCCACGTTTGAGGGAACAGTTGCCAGATGACGTGCTATCTCCAAGAGTACTCCCACTCCGCTGCCTCCGTCATTTGCTCCGGGCAACGGTTTGTAGTGGTTTGCCTTATCGGGGTCGGTATCTGCCCAAGGACGTGTGTCCCAATGGGCGCAAAGCATAACGCGCTCTTGCTTTTCGGGCTGGAACTGCGCTATTATATTGCGTGCCTTGAGTAAGTCACCGTTGTAGGCTTTGAGTTCTACATCCTGTGTTACGACAGCTGCGCCATAGCCTTCCAGTTTTGAGACAAGATAGTCGCCACATCTGCGATGTGTGATGGTGCTTGGCACACGCGGACCGAAGTTCACCTGTGCTTCAATGAAACTATAAGCACTGTCGGCATCGAATATAGGCACTATCACAGCCGGTTCGACAACAGTCTGAACCTTCTCCTGTGGCTGTTCCTCTTTAACACCCTGCTGCTTGCCCGATGATGTTCCGCAACAGATAAACAACAATGATGTACACAACAGATATATCCAGTTCATCTTATCGATTCAGTTTCCAGGTAGAACCCTCTTTTCCGTCCTTGATTTCAAAGCCAAGAGCCGCAAGTTCGTCGCGAATCTTGTCGCTTGTAGCCCAGTCCTTGTTGGCTTTGGCAATCTGACGCTGCTGCAACAGCATATCAACCACCTTGCCGAAAGCCTCTTCGCGTCCGCTGTCGGAACCGCGTTCCTCCTTGAGACCGAGAATGTCGAATGCAAAGAGTTTGAATGCCTCCTTAAGTTCTGCAAGGTCGCTCTCGCTGATTGTAGCCTTTTTATCGGCAATTTGATTAATTGCACGGCATGCATCGAACAGGTGAGAAATAACCAATGCAGTGTTCATATCGTCGTTCATTGCGTCGTAGCACTTTGTGCGTAGCTGTGCCACATCAACAGTAGTCTCGCCCGATGCGACAAGGTTTCCGAGTGTCTTGTATGCCTCGAGCAGACGCTGCATACCCTTCTCAGCTGCCTGCAATGCTTCGTTGCTGAAATCCACTGTACTGCGATAATGCGCCTGAAGGATGAAGAAACGGATTGTCATTGGCGAATATGGCTGCGCAAGCAGTTTGTGTGTGCCGTTGAAGAATTCATCGAGTGTAATGAAGTTGCCCAACGATTTACCCATCTTTGTTCCATTGATGGTAATCATGTTGTTGTGCATCCAATACTTCACGACGTGCTTGCCCATAGCCGCCATACCCTGTGCTATCTCACATTCGTGGTGTGGGAATATAAGGTCCATACCACCGCCATGGATATCGAACTGCTCGCCAAGGTACTTGCGTCCCATGGCTGTACACTCGCAATGCCAACCGGGGAAGCCGTTACTCCAAGGTGATGGCCAACGCATGATGTGTTCGGGCTGAGCACATTTCCATAGCGCGAAATCGGCAGGATTGCGCTTTTCGTTCTGACCATCGAGTTCTCGTGTGGTGTTGAGTACATCGTCGAGATTACGGCCCGAAAGGATTCCATAGTGGTGAGCCTTATCGTATTTTGCCACGTCGAAATATACAGAGCCTTGGCTCTCGTATGCAAAACCATTGTCGAGAATCTCCTTTACGAGTTCTATCTGTTCTATTATATGACCTGAAGCATGCGGTTCAATGCTTGGTGGCAACACGTTAAGCGATTCCATCACCTTGTGATAGTGCAAGGTGTAGTGCTGTACCACCTCCATTGGCTCCAACTGCTCCAGACGTGCCTTCTTTGCTATTTTATCCTCACCTTCGTCGGCATCATGTTCCAAATGACCTACATCGGTGATATTGCGTACATAACGCACCTTATAACCGAGATTCTGAAGATAGCGGAACAGCACGTCGAAGGTTATTGCAGGACGGGCATGTCCCAAATGGGCAGGACCATATACTGTGGGACCACAGACATACATTCCCACATTGGGTGCATGCAGAGGCTCAAACAACTCCTTTTTACGCGACAGCGTATTATATATCATGAACTTGTTTTCCATATTATTATATATTTATAGTTACTGTATTTTGTTATTCTTTACTTTTTCTCTTTTGTCTTGAACTTGCGCGTTGCATTGCGGTTCAGTTTCTTGCGCTCTTTATCGGGTTTCTGCTTTGTTATCTCAAGCGGTTTCTGTGTGTTGAGCGGTGAATTTATATCCCAGTCGTCCTGTGAATATTCAAACAGGGCTCTCAGTTCGAGTGAGCGGTTATAGTAATATACCCTTTCGGGTTGACGTGCTTTTTCAAATTCACCTGTATCCCATTTACCGTTGCCGTTCTCATCGATGAACAGACGTAGGTAATATACACCAGGACGTACAAAATAGAAGGCACACCGGTTGTTCTCGGTCTTTTCGGTCTGTACTATATTGCCGCTTTTGTTCATGAGCTGGACATACCCTTGGTTGTCTGTTCCGGGGATATCGAGATAAAGCACCGCGTACTCTTCGAACGAGCGGAACTTCATTTCCTGAGTAAACTTGTTGGAAATACCGCCGTACATTCCTTTGAACACTGCAGAATCCGCCTCCACGCGGTATGTTTCACCGGGACGCCATTCGGCATACAGGTTATACTTCTTTATATTGTCATCGGGAAGCAAATAATGTTCCACCGGCACCCACAATGTGTCGACCTTCTTCGACAGGGATATTCCCAAAGTATCGAGCGATTCAAGCGGTTCATCAAAAATGAAGCTTATGTTTGCATTGACATCCATAGACGACGAACCGGTAAAGCGTATCTTCAGTTCTTTGGTGGGCGGAACATATTGCGGTGGATTGTTCTCATCGAAATCCTCCTTGCGTTTTGCCTTCTTAAGGAACTCCTTATACTCTTTCTCGAATTTCTCGTTCTGCTGTTCCTGAATCTTGCTCCAGCTACGTTTTGCCGAGACATACAGCGTATCGCTCTTTGCCACCATATTTCCGAGCGAATCGGCAACATTATAGGTTACCTTAAGAGAAAGCGTATCGGCACGGTATACCGTAGAATCCTTGAACCAAAGGGTTATGGTGTCGTTGTTTATTGTGTTGTCGAGTATATATGCACCGTCGCTGTCAAAATTCAGTCCTTCTATTACAGGAACCTCTTCATTTGGCTCAGAGAAATAGAGCGTGAGCTTGTTATGACTGTCGCGTGGCGATTTCACCAGATACTGTGAATAGAAATCTTCCTTGAAGGCACGCAACACTATATCGTCGGGTTGGAAACGGGTGTAAGGTACATACTTTATGGTATCTACGGTAACGCTGTCGCGCCAAACGGTATCGGGGCGTATTGCAGGAGTGGCAAAAGGGGAAACGTAGGTATCCATAAATGCCACGGTTTCGCTCTTCTGATCGAAGAGATAGTTGTTGTTCGCTTCGCTCAAGGCATATACACGATAGTTGCCCGGTGCAATACCTTTGATTACGAAGTGTCCTCGCGAATCGGTGCGCGACACTCTTTCAAACGGAAGTCTTGTGAATACGCTGTCGTGAGTGCATGAGTGCAGACCGACAACAATACCCTTGATGGGTTCCAGGTCCTCCGCATTCAGGACTGTACCAGAAACTGCGAGAGTATCCACGGCATCTCCCGTTGAGAAATAGTAAGCGAAATCCTCGTATGGGTTTCCCTCGTTGTTATCGACTATAGCATCACCGAAGTCGATGGAATATGTTACGTTTGGAATCAACGAATCCATGAGTTCCACGGTTACACGCTTGCCCGAATATTTGACCTCGGGCATCTGCATTTGCGGTGGAGATACCACCACGTTCTCAAACGCATTGACAAGTTTGATGTTCTCATCGAAATCAAGTGTTATCTTTCCGCTCTTTACATTCGTTGCTCCAATAGCAGGTTTCGCCTCCATGAGTACAGGAGGTTCCTCGTCGTACGGACCGCCGTCGGGCGTTCCCATACTTGCACAAGCAAGAAACACGAAAAGCGTAACTGCCAATAATATGTTCTCGTATATTCTCATTTCACCTGATTCATTGCCAAAAGTTCATCAATATGATTGCGGTCGTTGCACAGACGGGGTACTTTATGCTGACCGCCGAGTTTACCTTTGCTCTTAAGCCAGTTGTTGAACAGATTCTCTTTTGCAACCACTATCTCGAGTTGCTGCATGGTCTTGTTCTTGTAGCGTTTTGCCTCGTAGTCGGAATTCAGCAACTGGAGTTCGCTATCCAATATCTGCGCGAAATCCTCCACGGATTCGGGCATCTTTGCAAACTCAATAAGCCATTGGTGTCGACATTGGGCTTTTGCATCCATAAATACCGGCGCAGCCGTGTAATCGAGCACCTGTGCTCCGGTGACGGTGCATGCCTTCAGCAACCCCCTTTCGGCATTATCCACCACAAGTTCTTCTCCAAACGCATTTATAAAATGCTTTGTTCTGCCGGTAATTACAAACTTATAAGGATCCTTACCTGTAAAACGCACTGTATCACCTATCATGTAACGCCATAGTCCGCACGATGTAGATATGAGCATTGCATAGTTCCTGCCTATCTCTACTTCCCAAAGCGGCAACACTGTGGGATTGGAAGAATGGAGCTCTTCGAGCGGTATGAACTCATAAAAGATGTCATAATCTATCATGAGAAGCATTGCCGGGGAAGAGGGATCGTTCTGTATTCCGAAGAAACCTTCACTTGCGTTATATGTTTCCATGTACTTCATGTCGGGGCTCTTTATTATCTGACAGTACTGTTCACGATAAGGAGTGAATGCTACACCGCCATGAAAAAACACCTCCAGATTGGGCCATAACTCCTCGACCGAAGTCTTCCCTGTGATTTCGAGCATGTGCTTGAGCACAGCCATCATCCACGACGGAACACCCGAGAGATTTGTTATATTCATTGTAGATGCAACACAGGCAATCTTCTCCATCTTCTCTTCGAAGTCGCCTAGAAGTGCAATCTCCTTACCCGGGACACGGAACAGATTGACCAACGGACTGCAGTTCTCTATAAGTATTGCGCTCAAATCGCCGACAAGCGAATCGGGAAGATTGTAATTCGGGGCATGACTGCCACCAAGTATAAGTCCCTTACCCGAAAGGATGCGGCTCGACGGATTGTTTGCCACGTATTGGGCAACCACATCAAAAGCACCCTTGTAATGAACATTTTTCAGTCCTTGCGGAGTTACCGGGATGAACTTGCTCTTGTCGTTTGTAGTTCCCGACGATTTTGCGAACCACTTGCATCTGCCTTTCCAAAGAACATCCTTTTCACCATGGCGCATACGGTCTATATATCCTTTCAGACTCTCATAATCCTGAACGGCAACAGACTTTGCAAACTGCTCATAGCATGCAATGTCGGAGTAGGAGTGCTTTACACCCCACTCCGTTGCAGAGGCTGTATCAATAAGACGCCTGAGCACATCACGCTGTATCTGTTCAGCATAGGTAGCATATTCTGAAATATGCTTTACCCTATGCTTCAATACAGGTTTCGCTATCGGCGTTAGATTCATGACTTTATATTATTTATCGAAGTTCTTGAGTCCCTTCTCGAGGAAATCGATATAGGCCTCAACATCAAGATTGAACGAGTATGAACCGCACAATGGATTACCGTCGGCATCAACCAACACATAGAAAGGCTGTGCGTTGGCACCGAAACGGTGTCCCTGGAGATAGGTCCATTTGTCGCCTACAGTTTCAAGCATAACCATCTTGCCGTTTATCTCAACCTCAAAAGGTTCAGCAAGCGGTGTTCTGTCGTCGACATACAACGAAGCTACGATATAGTCTTCGCGCATGATATCGATTACACGATCGTCGCTCCATACCGAAGCCTCCATATTACGGCAGTTCACACAACCGTGACCTGTGAAGTCGAGCAACACGGGTTTGCCTTCGCGACGAGCTCTCTCGAGAGCAAGTTCATAGTCGTCGACATGTGGATGGAAACTATTGTCGTACAAGCTGAAATCCTGTGTGCTCATTGGTGGAGCAAATGCACTGATTGCCTTACATGGTGCTCCCCAAAGACCGGGTATCATGTAAACTGCGAATGCCAATGATGCCAATCCCATGAAGAAACCGGGAACAGATGCCTTTTTGTCGCTCTCGTCATCGTGTGGCAGGCGCACAATCTTGAGCAGATACAGACCGAGAATTGCAAACAGAGCAATCCACAATGCAAGGAATGTCTCGCGGTCGAGCAAGCCCCAGTGATAAGAGAGGTCGGCTACCGAGAAGAACTTCAATGCAAAGGCTATTTCAACAAAACCAAGAACAACCTTGATTGTGTTCATCCAACCGCCTGAACGTGGAGTCTGCTTCAACAATGATGGGAAAAGAGCGAACAATGTGAATGGCAATGCCAATGCAAGCGCAAATCCCAACATACCCACAGCCGGACCGAAGATTTCACCCGAAGTTGAAACCTCTACCAAAAGGAATCCGATGATTGGACCGGTACAAGAGAACGACACCAATGTCAATGTGAATGCCATAAAGAAGATGCTGAGCAATCCGCTTGTATTGCCTGCTTTCTCGTCAATCTTGTTTGTCCATGACGATGGCAATGTTATCTCGAAACCACCTAAGAAAGAAGCACCGAACACGAGCAGCATCAGGCAGAAGATAATATTGAACACAGCGTTTGTAGACAAAGCATTCAAAGCACCTGCACCAAAAATAAGTGTTACTGCCAAACCAAGTGCAAGGTAGATTACAATGATTGAAATACCATAGATGACAGCCTCGCGTATAGCCTGCTTGCGTCCTTTGGAACGTTTGAGGAAGAAACTTACTGTCATTGGAATAATTGGCCATACACATGGAGTAAGCAATGCCAAAAGACCACCACCGAATCCAAGGATGAATGTAATCCAGATAGAACGGTTACTTGTATCCTCCGACTCGTTCTGCTTTGCGAGTTTGTCTACAACAGGAGTCCACAAAGAGTTCTCTTTCTGCTCAGCAACAGCTGGTTCTGCAACTGCAACTTCCTCTGCTTTCTCTTCGGCTTTAACCTCGGCAACAGGCTCTGCCACGACCTCTTTCTTTGCAGGTTCTTCAACCTTTTTCACAGGTTTGGGAGTCTCTTTCTTAACAGGCTGAACAGCTGTTTTTTCTTCTTTCTTTACAACAGGCTCTGCTTTTGCCTCCTCCTTTACAGCAGGTTTCTCCACAACAGTCTCGCCGGTGATATCAAAATCATAACGTCCGGGAACACAGTTGGAGTCGCTGCACGACTGGAAACGCAAAGTACCCTTGATACGATACTGACCACCAAGGAATTTTACCTTCTGTGTAAACAATGCGCTCTCGCTGTAATAAGAGACCATCATTTCGAACATGGCATCCATCTCTGTTACGGCACCTTCACCGGGAACAAGACTACCCACAATTTCAGCACCCTCAACAACCGAGAATGATACGCTCATTGGAATTGGTCCGCCTTCGGGAATATTTGTCGAATAGAGGTGATAACCGTCCTCGATATACGCCTCGAACTCAATGGTGCCGTCAGCGCCATTGACAACGACGTTCTCCTCGAATGTTACAGGCTCAATATTTCCGAATTGAGCACTCATGTTCAATGTTGTCATCAGCAACAACAATGAGAATAAAATCTTTTTCATCTTATATAGTTTTTAATTATAAATCTGTTAGGTTCTTACGTATTCTCCATTCGGCAGGATAGAGATTGTTTGCTCTGTTTCCCACATTCTTTACAAAACCGATGGGCACGCCACTGTATGTGAGCAACAGGTATCCCATAGGACACGAAGGCAACGTCAAAGTTTCGCGGTGCAGATACATCAATGCCTGTTCAAGCTCAAGTTCAACAACATTGAATGCCTCCTTGCACAAAGCGGTACTCATTGCCAGCTGGTGCATTGGCAACAGTTTGTTGTTCTTAACTGTAGCTACGGGAACACCGCAATGCAGCACATGCATCTTTTGTTGCAGGGCTACCATTGCCGCAGTATGTTCCTTGGGCATTGCTGTAATAACATCGTCGGTCTGTATGAAATTGAAAAGTTCCGGATTGTTCAGATACTTTTCAACCTCGTTCTTTATTTTTGCCGGCGCATTCTGCAATCGGGGCTGGCGGGGTTGCAGTAGTGAACCATCGCCGTTCTTTCGGAGCACGGCAAGGAAGAAACCCTCACCTGCGGTGAATCCGGGAATAAAACGGTATACAGGCAAGCTCTCATCCACTAGCGAGCCTGTTACGTTCCAATCGGCAGGGATTTCCAGAGCCAATGGCTCTGCACCAAGTTCTTCTGCAATCCAACGAACATTCTCTTCGTTCTCCTCGCTGTTATAGGTGCATGTGCTATAAACCAGCAAACCACCCGGACGCAACGAGTTCCATATATCGGAAAGGATCTCCTTCTGACGCTCTGCACACATCTCCACATTTGCAATGCTCCACTGCTCCACCGACTTTGGCTCCTTACGGAACATTCCTTCGCCAGAACAGGGTGCATCAACAAGAATAAAGTCGAAGAATTCCCTGAAAGAGACGAAATCGGCAGGCATATTCCTTGTTACCACCGAAGCGGGATTACCCCATTTGGTGATATTCTCGGCAAGTATCTGCGCACGCAAAGGCATAGGTTCGTTCGAAACGAGCATACTGCCTTTCGGCAACAATGAATGCAGATGCGTTGACTTTCCACCGGGTGCCGCACACAAGTCGAGTGCTCTCACAGGTTCATGGACATACTGTTTTACAACCTGTTCCACAAACATGGAAGATGCCTCCTGCACATAGTAGCAACCGGCATGAAAGAGCGGATCAGCCGTAAAGAGAGGACGTTCCTGAAGATACTCTCCCTTTGAAGCCCAAGGCACAGGGTTCAAATAATTGTCCGACGCATGTTTTTGCTCATTATGACGTATGCTGACTACCGGCTCCGAATCGAGAGCCTGCGCAAAACGGGCATAAGCCTCTTCTCCAAAAAGAGACTTTGTCCTGCTTATAAAATCAGCTTTAAGTTCCATAAAATAGCATTACATACGTTTCCTAATTTGCAAATATAGCACTTTAAAATCGTAATATCGCCCTATAATATAATATTTATTATAAATAATACTTAATTTTAACTAATAGAAAGCATTTTTGCTTTTATACAAGACAAAACGAACATTTCGTTAGGAAAAGAAAATGCTAAATTATATATTTGCATGTAATTTAAGAAAAACTGTAAACGATGAAACAATACCTTGACCTGCTCAACAGGATTATAACCGAAGGAGCAAAGAAAGAAGACCGCACCGGAACCGGGACTTTGAGTGTATTCGGCCACCAGATGCGTTTTAACCTTGAAGAGGGTTTCCCCTGCCTCACCACAAAGAAGCTTCACCTGAAATCAATCATCCATGAGCTTCTATGGTTCCTGAACGGTGATACAAACGTAAAGTATCTTCAGGACAACGGAGTGAGAATATGGAATGAATGGGCTGACGAGAACGGCGATCTTGGACACATCTACGGATACCAATGGCGTTCATGGCCCGGATACGACGGCGAGCACATCGACCAGATCAAGGAGGTTGTGGAGACCATAAAGAACAACCCCGACTCACGCCGTATAATTGTGAATGCATGGAACGTTGCCGACATAAAGAATATGAACCTGCCACCATGCCATGCCATGTTCCAGTTCTATGTCGCCAACGGCAAACTTAGCCTGCAACTTTATCAGCGCAGCGCCGACTGTTTCCTTGGTGTACCGTTCAACATTGCATCATACTCATTGCTCTTGTTGATGATGGCACAGGTTACCGGTCTTAAACCGGGTGAATTCATCCACACATTGGGCGATGCACACATTTACCTGAATCACATTGAACAGGTGAACCTGCAGTTGACACGTGAACCAAAGAAACTGCCGACCATGTCGATAAACCCCGACGTGAAAGACATCTTCTCGTTCAAGTTCGAAGATTTCACTCTTGAGAATTACGATGCACATCCACATATAAAAGGCGTAGTAGCCGTATAAAAGAGATGCAAAAGATAGCACTTATTGCCGCAATCGCAAAAAACAATGCGATAGGCATGGAAAACAAGCTCATTTACTGGTTGCCAAACGATCTGAAGCGTTTCAAGGAACTCACGACAGGACACACCATCATCATGGGCAGCAACACGTTCCGTTCCTTGCCAAAGGGCGCATTGCCAAACCGTAGGAACATTGTACTTTCGCGCAAGGAGAGTTCATTCCCCGGCACCGAGAGTTTCAAGTCTTTGGAGGAGGCTCTTGCCAACTGCACCAATGAAGATATCGTATATGTCATCGGTGGCGAGATGCTCTATCGCACAGCAATGCCCATTGCGGACATTCTATGCCTGACCGAGATTGACGACACTCCCGAAAAGGCTGATGCCTTTTTCCCGGAATTCACAAAGAGCGAATGGGAAGTCATTGAGAACGAAGCGCACACAAAAGATGAGAAGCACAATTTTGAGTACCGTTTTGTAACATATCTGAAACGGAACAAGTAAAAGAGAGACAATAAAAAATTCACCGCAACCTTATAAGATTGCGGTGAATTTTTATGTAGTAGAATTACTGTTTGTTTCTTTCGTCGGCAGAGTACATGAGCGACAAGGCACGCGCCTTACGCAACTCCATCTTAACGTCAGTAATGATACCCATTCGAACTTTTTGGTCGGTCTTGAGAGCGATCTTCATCACAGCCTGGTCCTGCTGACGCATCAATGAGCGCTCGTTGATAACGAAAGGAGCTACTTCCTTTACGTTCGCAAAACGGTCATTCAACTGAATACGTGCACTTGAACCCAACTGAGATACATACTGTCTCGAAGGTGAACCGATATGGATATTCACAACAGCAGACTTACGCTCAATCTTAGACAAATTCGCACCCTTTGGCAAGGTATATTCCACCTTAACCTCCTCTTCGCGCATTGAAGTTACAATCATGAAGAAGAACAGGATAGAGAATATCAAGTCAGGGAGTGACGAGGTATTCAACTCAGGCATTTCTGCCTTTCCTTTATCATTAAACTTACTCATAATCTTATCCTCCAATTGCACGAGGCTCAGCCTCTGAAATCATTGTCTTGTAATATAAGCGACACAACATCTGCTGAGTTGCATCCAACTTGTTATAAGGTTTACCAAACTCCTTCTGCGCCAACTCGTCGCGCAATTCGTCGTATGCATGATACAGCTCGCTGGTAACCTCAAAGTATGTATTGTAACTTGTACCACGGTCGGTCTGCAAAGATATCACGTGTTTGCTTGTGATATTCTGTTGTCGTCCGCTGGGAAGTACATGTTCAACACCGCCATCCTCGAATACAACATCCTCGGCATGCTTCTCGGGATAATCGGCACGATTCTCTTCGTTAGAGATAAACTCCTTAGCCAACTGGCGCAAATCAGAGATACTGATTTCATAAGCAGCTTTCTCACCCTGAGTAATCATGATACGGTCATCCATATTAACCAATACTATAAGGCTGTTGCGCTTTTTAATCTTAGGAGGATTCTGAAGATCTTCGTCCTCAGGAGGCTCCGGCAGACGCACATTCAAACCCGTAGATGAGTTCATTGAAGTCACGACCAAGAAAAAGATTAGCAAGATGAACGAGATATCGGCAGTTGAACTGGCGTTGATTCCCGGCACTTTTCTTTTACCTTTTCCCATTTTGTTACTTTAATTATTCGTTATTATTTCTTTACCGGTCTTGAGTAATTTGTCAAGCCAAACAATGTAGCCAATGCACATATAGCAAACAATGCATACTGTACATAAATTACCACGTCGGTCAAAATATAAGCAGAAGCACCAATAGGATTACCGTCTGAATCGGACAAAGGCTTGCCGTTTACAATAATCTGATCTCCTGAAGCGCAGAAATAAGCGATAACAAGGAGCACGACTAATCCAAGCACACCAAAAAGGCCCTTAACAGCACCCAAGGGGTTTTCCATGAAATTCTTTACAAAAGACATAATACCAAAGACAAGCACAAGCGCAATTGCCAAAGCAGTCAAGGCATATATCCAATATATCAATGCGTCAGTAAACTGAGGCGCACGCATATCATTGTTATTGATGGTTTCAGTATTTCCGAATCCTACAGTAAAGAACAAGCCGATGATAAGCAACGACACCGCCATTGTTACGTAGAATGAAATTTTTGAAACCTTTGAACACAAATCAGCTTTCATAATTTATAAATTTATTTAGCTGTTATTACTTCTTAAGGTTGTATTTTGTCAAAAGGTCGAGAAGGCTGATAGAAGAATCCTCCATATCGGCAACCAAACCTTCAATCTTGGTAAGGATAAAGTTGTAGAATACCTGAAGAACGAGAGCTACGACAATACCGTAGATAGTTGTAATAAGAGCCACCTTCATACCACCTGCAACGATAGTTGGAGAGATATCACCCTTCTGCTGGATTTCGTCGAATGACATAACCATACCGATCACAGTACCCAAGAATCCGAGTGATGGAGCCATAGCAATGAACAATGTAATCCATGAGCAACCCTTCTCGAGTTCTGAAGACTTAAGACCACCGTAAGATACGATTGTACGCTCTACAGTCTCAAGACCTTCGTTCATGTGTAGAAGACCCTGGTAGCAGATAGAAGCAACAGGTCCCTGTGTATTACGGCAGATATTCAAAGCAGCCTCTGTGTCATTGTTTGAAAGAGCATCAGCGATAGCCTGCATAAGTTTCTTTGTGTTAACCTTAGCCATGCTCAAATAGATGATACGCTCTACGCAGAATGCAAGACCGATAACCATAGCTACAGCTACCAATGCCATAAACTCGGCACCACCCTCGATAAACTTAGTCTTAAGACTCTTATGAACACCTACTGATTCCTCAGCTACAACAGGTGCAGCCTCTTCTGCAGCAGTTTCCTCAACTGCCTCTTCCTGTTCTACATTCTCAACAGGAGCAGTTTCTACTGCATCCTGAGCAAAAACTTGGGTTGAACCAAATGTGAACATACCCAACACTGCAACGATTGCAAAAAGTTTTTTCATTGTGTGTAATTTTTTAAATTAGTATTTTAAGTTAATTCATTCAATCATAGCGGAAAGAGGGGGATTCGAACCCCCGATACGCTTTTGACGTATACACGCTTTCCAGGCGTGCCTCTTCAACCACTCGAGCATCTTTCCTTTGGAACAGCCTGTAGCTAATCGGGGTGCAAGTTACAACTTTTTTTGCGAAACCGCACTCTATTTCACGGCAAAAGTAATTTTTTTTTTCAAATCATTAAACATTTATTACAAAATGATTGCATCAAAACGCATATTTTGTCAATTATAAGGTTTTTTAACATTTAAAACACTTAAAAAAAGCCAAAACTGAGAGAAAGTTTAAGAAGTAAACCAAATAAATTATTTACTTTTGCATAAGCACAATGAAAGACAAAAAGCGTGGCATATTAAGAGGGTTTGCCGACATTTTAAATCCATATTCATGGATAACTGCGGCAAGAAACAGGCTGTTCGACAACGGCTTGATAGCGAGCCATTCTTTTGATATCCCCACAATCTGTATAGGCAACATATCGGTAGGCGGAACAGGCAAGACACCCCACACCGAATACCTTATAAGATTGTTGAAAGAGAGGTTCCGCACCGCGGTGCTGAGCCGTGGATACGGGCGTAAGAGCAAAGGATATATACTTGCCGACAGCACTGCCACTGCCGAAAAGATAGGCGATGAACCGTTCCAGATAAAGAGCAAATTCCGCGACATCGATGTTGCTGTATGCGAAAAGCGCGTAACGGGCATCGAAATGATTACCACAGGACTGAAAGAGACAGAGGTCATCCTGCTCGATGACGCTTTCCAGCACAGGCATGTAAAAGCCGGACTCAACATTGTACTTATAGACAGCAACCGTCCTATCTGGCACGATTGCATACTGCCATTCGGCCGCATGCGCGAAAGCGCCACAGGATTAAGACGTGCCGACATTGCCATAATCACAAAATGCGACGGCATTACACCAAAACAGAAACAGTTCTGCATTGATTATATAAAAGGAATAAAGGATATTCCGGTATTCTTTTCACACATGCGGTATGGCGAACTTTATTCTCTATGCGGTTGTTCTGATAACAGAATGACAACCGTAACGGAGGTACTGCTCGTAACGGGTATTGCAAATCCACAACCGTTAAAGCTGGAAATTGAGAAACAGTGCGCCAAAGTATCAATGATGACCTATGCCGACCATCACAATTTCACAGCAACTGATTTCAAGGAGATTGCAGAGCGTTACAATGGCATGAAAGCCACGGAGAAGATTATTGTAACCACCGAAAAGGATGCCACGAGAATAATAGGGAACCACGACACTCCGCAGATAATAAAGGACAACACCTTTGTAATGCCTATAGAGGTCGAGATTCCGGACAACAAGGAATTGTTTAACAAAATAATATTGGATTATGTTACAGAGAATTCAAGAAACCGCTGAATTCCTGAAAGGGAAGATGACAACAGCACCCGAAACAGCCATTATCCTTGGCACAGGTTTGGGAAGTCTTGTCAATGAGATAACCGAGAAATACGAGATTGAGTACAAGGATATCCCGAACTTTCCCCTATCCACAGTCGAGGGACATTCAGGCAAACTGATTTTCGGGAAATTGGGCAACAAGGAGATTATGGCAATGCAGGGACGTTTCCATTTCTACGAAGGATATTCAATGAAAGAGGTTACGTTCCCCGTACGTGTAATGCGCGAACTGGGCATAAAGACTCTCTTTGTATCAAATGCGGCAGGTGGCATGAACCCCGATTTTGTAATCGGAGACCTTATGATAATAAACGACCACATTAACATGTTCCCCGAACATCCGTTGCGTGGCAAGAACATCCCATACGGTGACCGTTTCCCCGATATGAGTGCAGCCTACGACAGAGAACTTATCGCCAAGGCAAAAGAGATTGCAAAGGAGAAGGAGATACGCATTGTAGAGGGCGTATATCTTGGAACACAAGGCCCCACCTTTGAGACACCGGCAGAATACCGTATGTTCCACCGCATGGGAGGCGACGCTGTAGGTATGTCAACCGTCCCCGAAGTTATAGTGGCACGCCATTGCGGAATACGCGTATTCGGAATCTCCGTAATAACCGACCTTGGTGTTGAGGGTGTGGTGGTTGAATGCAGTCACGAGGAGGTACAGAGAGCCGCTGATGCAGCACAACCTAAAATGACAACAATTTTCCGTGAAATAATAAACAGAGCATAAATAATAAAGAGCAATGAACACAACAAAACGTACAGAAATATCATCGCTTGGCGAGTTCGGGCTTATAGAACAGCTGACCAAGGAACTCAAGGCAAACAATAAGGAGACAATCAAGGGAGCCGGAGACGACGCGGCCATCCTGCAGTTCAGTAACGACGAAGAGGTGCTTGTAACCACAGACATGCTGATGGAAGGCGTACACTTCGACCTTACATACTTTCCGCTCAAGCACCTTGGATACAAGGCTGTTGTCGCAAACATTTCGGACATATATGCGATGAACGGCACTCCCAAACAGATTACCGTATCCATTGCTTTGAGCCGCAAGTTCTGCATAGAGGATATAGAAGAACTCTATTCGGGCATGAGACTTGCATGCGAACAGTATGGTGTTGACATTGTAGGTGGCGACACATCTTCATCACTTACAGGATTGGCAATAAGCATCACCGCCATAGGTACTGCACCCAAAGGAACGGCAGTCAAGCGCAACGGAGCAAAAGAGACCGACCTCATATGCGTTACAGGCAACCTGGGTGCGGCATACATGGGCCTTCAGTTGCTCGAACGCGAAAAGGTTGCAACAGCAGGCAAAGACATGCAGCCCGACTTCCAGGGCAAGGAATATATCCTTGAGCGCCAGTTGAAACCCGAAGCGCGAAAAGAGGTTCTGGAAAAATTAAGAGAGGAAAATGTAAGACCTACAGCTATGATTGACGTAAGCGACGGACTTTCTTCGGAGCTCATGCATATATGCAAGCAGAGCGGTGTAGGTTGCCGTATATACGAAGAGCGTATCCCCATCGACTACCAGACAGCCATTATGGCGGAAGAGCTGAATCTCAATGTCATAACATGTGCACTCAATGGCGGTGAAGATTTTGAGTTACTGTTCACTGTCCCCATTGCCGACCATGAGAAAGTTGCCGCAATGAAGGATGTCCGCGTAATTGGACATATTGTAAGCGACAGCATGGGACTTGCCCTTATAACACGCGACGGCGTGGAAATGGAGCTGAAGGCACAAGGCTGGACACCACAAAGCGAGCAGGCATGATAATGCACCATATAGTCCAAGGTATATTCCTTATAGTGGGAATTGTTACCCTATGGGCATCTATGTTCAACAAGGACTGGTTGTTCACCGCCGAGAATGCCCGATTTGTTGTTGAAAAATTCGGGCGCAAAGGCGCACGCTGGATATATGGTACAATAGGAATAATTTCTATCTCAGCGGCAATATTCTTCTATTACAAGATAGAGAACATGATATAAACGGCAAATGCAGGAGAACTCCTGCATTTACTGTATTATTCCATAAAAGACTCCACCAAACATACCGGCAAGCAGAAGAAGGAGTATAGGGCTTACCTTAAAGAACTTCATTGCCACGAAAGCGGCAACAAACAGCGACACACTCACCCAGAACTGCAAAGGCGTATCCACCGGCGAACCGAAATTCTCTTTGGTCATAAGCAACAATGCCGCCGAGGCAATCAGTCCCACGACAGCCGGACGCAATGCCCTAAAGACATCCTCGACACTACGATGTCTGCTGTACCTCATAAAGAATCGGCTGACAAGAAGCATAAGCACAATAGAAGGCAACATCACGGCAAAAGACGCTGTAAGCGAACCTGCAATGGCAAGCCATGACGGTGCACCGCTATTGAGTACAGCAGTGTAGCCGACATATGTTGCCGAATTGATGCCAATCGGACCGGGAGTCATCTGACTAACAGCCACAATATCGGTGAATTCTGCTGCCGATAGCCATCCATGACGTGTTACTACCTCGCCCTGTATGACAGAGAGCATTCCGTAGCCACCACCAAAGGAGAAAAGACCAATCTTGAAGAAAGTATAGAAGAGTTCAACAAACAGCATCATGATTTACCTCCTTTCAATTTGCCATACAGATAACCTGCAACACCGGCTACTATTATCACATATATAGGCGAAACCCCTGCAAAAACAATCAGAAGAGCCGACAACACAGGTATCCACAATGTGCTCCACCCTATCTTCGCACTCTTTGCCACATTGAACACAGGGACTGCAATCAATGCCACCACAACGGGACGCAAGCCCATAAAGACATTGTTGACCACATCAATTTCACGAAACCTACGGAAGAACAGCGCAATGAGCAGTATTATCACAACCGACGGCAAGGCACACCCCAAAGACGACGCAATTGCACCTGCCACACCGCGCATGCGATAACCGACGAATACCGACATATTAACGGCGAAGACACCGGGAGCCGACTGCGCAAGAGCAAGCAAATCGGTAAATTCCTCGGGGTTTATCCAGGCACGTCGTTGCACGACATCGCGTTCTATAAGCGGTATCATGGCATATCCTCCACCAAAGGTAAAGAGTCCAATGCGGAAGAATGTTCTGAAAAGTTCGAAAAGTGTTGTCTGCATCTGATTAAAAATAGTGGCAGACAATTTTGCCTGCCACAGATATTTTTTATTCATAGACCAACTGGTCTATACATAATTACCATTACTTAGTTTTTTCAGCCACCCAATTATATGCGTTGCGGAAAATCTCAATCCATGGTGTAACATCATCTGCCAAGTGGTTAGCAGGATATGTAGCACACTGCCATGGGAAGATTGCACGCTCGGGGTGAGGCATCATAGCTACGTGACGACCATCGGCGCTTGCAAGAGCAGCGACATTGTAGTCAGAGCCGTTAGGGTTGGCAGGATAGCCTTCGTAAGCATACTGAGCTACGATATTGTACTTTTCTGCCTCGTATGGCAATGAGAACTTACCCTCACCATGAGCAACCCAGACACCAAGACGGCTGTTAGAGAGCGAACCGAAGAGTACGCTGTTGTTCTGTGGGATATTCACGCCCACGAACGAAGACTCGAACTTGTGTGAGTTGTTATGCAACATACGTCCGCGCTCTGCATATTCAGGATTGATGAGGTTGAGTTCCATCATCAACTGGCAACCGTTACAGATACCGAGTGACAATGTATCCTCGCGCTGATAGAAACGGTCGAGAGCAGCCTTTGCCTTAGGATTAAAGAGGAAGCCACCTGCCCATCCCTTAGCAGAACCAAGAACGTCGGAGTTAGAGAAACCACCGCAGAATACGATGAAGTTAACCTCATCGAGTGTCTCGCGACCGCTGATAAGGTCGGTCATTGTAACGTCCTTTACATCAAAGCCTGCAAGGTGCATAGCGTATGCCATCTCACGTTCGCCGTTTGTACCCTTCTCACGGATGATTGCGGCGCGTACACCTGATTTCTCGCGACGGTCGGCAGACATGCCGTAATCGGCAAGCATACCACCGAAACGAGCCGGCATGCGGTAACGCAATGGCTGGTTCTTGTAGTTCTTGAGACGCTCGCTTGCACAGCCGTTAAAGCTCTGCTTCAAATCCATAAGATATGAGCTGTCGAACCATACATCGCGGTAGTGTTCGATATCGAACAGACGTGTACGACCATCCTTTGCAACTGCGATATGACGTTTCTCACAAGGAGTACCAATCTTCACGAAACAGATACCTGCATCGTCAAGGATCTCCTGCATACGGCATTTATCCTTGTCGGCAACCTGAATGACAAGTGCAGGGTTCTCGGCAAACAACAGCTTGACAATATCCTTTTCGACAACAGTATTGAGGTCGATTTCCATACCGCCTGTTGTGTTTGCAAAACACATCTCGAGCAATGTTGTAATAAGACCACCGGCAGAGATGTCGTGACCCGCCATTACTATACCCTCTTTCACAAGACGCTGTACTGCATCGAAAGCCTCAGCGAAATATTCAGGATTAGCCACTGTTGGAACATCGTCACCGATGCAGTTGAGTGTCTGAGCAAAAGCAGAACCACCCAAACGCAAATGGTCGAAGCTGAAGTCGATATGATAGAAGGCACTCTTTGGCTCATTGACCATTACAGGAGAAACAACCTTACGGATATCAGAAACCTCACCACCTGCTGATACAATTACAGTACCCGGGCTGATTACCTTTGTTCCGTCGGGATATTTCTGTGTCATTGAGAGAGAGTCCTTACCTGTAGGCACGTTGACCTTCAATGCGCAACAGAAGTCGCTGAGAGCCTCAACACCACGATAGAGACGTGCATCCTCACCCTCCTGTGAGCGGCAAGGCCACATCCAGTTGGCACTGAGTGAAATACTCTTGATACCGTTGGCAAGAGGAGCAAGAGCGATGTTTGTCAAAGCCTCGGAAACAGCAAGCACAGAACCCTTTGCAGGATCGGCAAGACCTGCCTGTGGAGCATGACCGATAGATGTTGCAATACCCTTTGTTCCACGGTAGTCGAGTGTCACTACACCACAGTCGCTGAGTGGCAACTGGATTTCACCCTGACACTGCTGACGTGCAATCTTACCTGTTACAGAACGGTCAACCTTGTTTGTCAACCAATCCTTACATGCAACAGCCTCGAGACGAAGAACATCTGTCAAGTACTCTTCGATATTTTCCACATTGTATTCAGCATCCTTATAATGACGCTCAACGGTCTTATCCACCATATATGTTTTTGGCGATGAGCCGAACATCTGGCTTACAGAGAGGTCGAAAGGACGTTTGCCATCAGCCTGCTCGAATGCGAAACGAGCATCACCTGTTGTCTCACCGACAACGTACATCGGTGCACGCTCGCGCTCTGCAACCTTGCGTACATACTCAATGGCATCCTCTTTGATGAGCAAGCCCATACGCTCCTGTGATTCGTTGGCAATGATTTCCTTTGCCGACAATGTGCTGTCACCTACAGGAAGATTTGCCATATTGATTACGCCACCACACTCCTCAACAAGTTCCGACAAGCAGTTTACGTGACCTGCAGAACCGTGGTCATGGATTGAAACAACAGGGTTTGTCTCATCCTCACAAAGCGCACGTACCACGTTGTAAGCACGCTTTTGCATCTCGGCATTTGCACGCTGTACAGCGTTAAGCTCGATACCCGAAGAGTAACGACCTGTATCAACTGAAGATACAGAACCGCCACCAAGACCGATACGGTAGTTGTCACCACCCATAACGATTACCTTGTTACCCTTTTCTGGCGCACCCTTGAGGCAGTCGCGACGTGTACCATAACCTACACCACCGGCAAGCATGATTACCTTGTCGTAACCATATACTTCGTCGTTTTCCTTGTGCTCGAATGTAAGGACAGAACCACAGATAAGTGGCTGACCGAACTTGTTACCAAAGTCTGAAGCACCGTTCGAAGCCTTTGTAAGAATCTGTTCAGGTGTCTGGTACAACCACTTGCGGACAGGAAGAACCTCTTCCCACTTGCGGTCGTTGTATGTACGTGGGTATGATGTCATATATACTGCAGTACCTGCGATAGGCCATGAGCCCTTACCACCACCCATACGGTCGCGGATTTCACCACCTGTACCAGTAGAAGCACCGTTGAAAGGCTCAACTGTTGTGGGGAAGTTGTGGGTTTCTGCTTTAAGCGAGATAACTGTCTCGATATCTTTGATTACGAAATAATCGGGAATTGAGTGGTCTGCAGGAGCAAACTGTTCAACAACGGGACCCTGTGCAAATGCAACGTTATCCTTGTATGCCGAAATAATGCTGTTGCGGTTCTCGTTTGTAGTGCGCTTGATCATTGCGAAAAGCGATGAAGGCATCTCCTCGCCATCGATGATGAATGTACCGCCGAAAATCTTATGACGGCAGTGCTCCGAGTTAATCTGGGCAAAACCGAACACTTCGCTGTCGGTAAGTTTGCGACCGAGCTCACCCTCTACGCGGTGCAAGTAGTCGATTTCCTCCTTTGAAAGAGCAAGACCTTCCTGCTCGTTGTAGCTTTCAAGGTCTTCGATAAACTCTATCGGTTTAGGTTCAATATCTACAGTAAATATTGCCTGGTCGAGACCACGATACATACGCTGCAACATAGGATCGTACTCGGCATTCTCATCCTTTACGGGATAATACTCTTCGATGCGTACAACACCTTCTATACCCATATTCTGTGTTATTTCCACAGCATTGGTACTCCAAGGTGTAATCATTTCACGACGAGGACCTACAAAAAAGCCCTCCATTGTTTCTGTCTCCACCGGTGTAGCTTCGCCATAGAGCCAACAAAGTTTTTCAATGTCGTTTGCCGACAATACTTCATTCACCTGGGTTGCAATAACCGTGCGGCTTGAGGTAGTGAAAAAGTAAATCATATAATTAGTGTTTGTAAATTTTATACAATTTAAAAGCTACGCAAGGACATGTGCAGTCCTTGCACCAAGCGCAAAGATAACCATAAAAATAATATTTTGGAAATTTTAAGAAGATTTGTTGCCAAAGCGAATTATTATTGTCCCAAATCAATTGTTGAAAAATTGTTTTTTCTAAATTTGCGATAATATTACATCAAATTGATATGGAACTTCTTATAGGATTGAGCATCCCGTTTTTGGGAACCGTCATAGGCGCGGCTATGGTATTAATGCTGCGCAACAACATTTCAGATCTAACGAACAGAGCCATGCTCGGATTTGCCTCGGGCGTTATGGTGGCGGCAAGTTTCTGGTCGCTGCTACAGCCGGCTCTTGAGCAGGCTGGCAATGGAATTGGCAATGCATGGCCCGTACTTGCAGGATTCATTGCCGGAATATGCTTTCTACTCCTGCTTGACACGGTAATACCACATCAGCATATCGAAGACAGCAAGCCCGAAGGTCCCGATTCACGTCTGCCACGCTCCATAAAAATGATACTAGCTGTGGCTCTGCACAACATTCCCGAAGGTATGGCTGTAGGCGTGGTATTTGCCGGAGTAATTGGCGGAGATACCGCTTTAACCATATCGGGTGCACTTGCGTTGTCTATAGGCATGGCAATACAGAACATCCCCGAAGGCGCAATAATCTCGATTCCACTACGCAACGAGGGCAAGAATCGCTTTAAGGCATTCACATGGGGTGCTTTGTCGGGACTGGTTGAGCCTGTTGCCGCCATAGCGACGATACTCTTTCTTGGCGAGAACGCATCAACAATGCCCATACTTCTTGCCTTTGCCGCAGGTGCCATGCTGTATGTGGTTGTAGAAGAACTTATCCCGTCGTCGCAGGCCGGCAAGCACAGCAATGTGGGAACAATAGGCTTCGCTGTGGGATTTGTACTTATGATGACACTTGATGTTGTGATAGGATAAAAAAAGGACAAAACTGATTTCAAAAAGGACAATACCCGTTTTGTGGTTTGGCTACCTTTGTGAGTTCGCATAAAACAAACAAAAAAACATAGGAAATGAACTTGATACTGCTTTTCACAATGATTGTCGCTTCGGCGGCTTTTGTAGGAATCGCGATGATTGTTACCCGTTGGATTTCACCGCGCACGTTCAACCGCCAGAAGGGTGAGACATACGAATGCGGTGTTCCCACACAAGGTCAGACCTGGATTCACTTCAAGGCGGGATACTATCTTTTCGCAATTCTGTTTCTGATGTTCGACATCGAAGCCATCTTCCTTTTTCCATGGGCTACCATAGTGCAGGAAATTGGAATGAGTGCATTGGTGGGAGTATTGTTCTTCCTGTTTTTCCTTATATTGGGCCTTGCATATGCATGGCGCAAAAAAGCTCTTGAATGGAAATGAGAAAGCCTGAGATAAAATCAATTCCGTACGATGAATTCAAGGACAACGAGAGCCTTGAGTCATTGATTGCCGAAATAAACAAGGAACGCACCAATGTGGTGCTCGGCAAACTCGACGATCTGATAAACTGGGGCCGCAGCAATTCTCTGTGGTCACTTACTTTTGCAACAAGCTGCTGCGGTATAGAGTTCATGTCGGTGGGTGCATCGCGTTACGACTTTGCACGCTTCGGATTTGAGGTTACACGAAACTCACCCCGTCAAGCCGACCTTATCATGTGCGCCGGAACAATCACACATAAAATGGCTCCGGTGCTCAAACGTCTGTACGACCAGATGGCAGAGCCCAAGTATGTGGTCGCCGTAGGCGGATGCGCCATCAGCGGAGGTCCGTTCAAGGGATCGTACCACGTACTCAACGGAATAGACAAGATAATACCCGTGGATGTATACATTCCGGGCTGTCCCCCACGCCCCGAGGCAATTCTTTACGGTATGATGCAGTTGCAACGTAAAGTGAAGGTAGAAAAATTCCTAGGCGGAAAGAACAGACATCAAAAACCGGGGGATTTGCCTGCAGAACCCATAATTGTAACGAATTACCCCATTGAAAAGAATCTTGAAAACCAGGAGTCATGAATACAAAGGATGTTGACATAAAGGATTTCAGACAATACATGCTTGAATTGCATGGACAAGGCATGGATTTCCTACGCGAAATTGTGGGAATGGACTGGGAAGAGCAAGGACTTGGTGCAATATACATTCTAGAGAACAGCAACACCCATGAATGTGCAGAAGTATGCGTAAAGACCACAAACAGGACAAAGCCCCAACTGCCCACAGTAAGCGATATCTGGAAAATAGCGGAACTGTATGAGCGCGAAGTATACGATTTCTTTGGAATCGAGTTCAACGGACATCCCGATATGCGCCGTCTGTTCCTTCGCAACGACTGGGTGGGACACCCCCTGCGAAAGAATTATGACCCCAGCGAAGCAATCAACCCGATAAGGCTCGAAAGCGAACAGGAAGAAGACCTCATACGTGAATATGAGGTAAGAGAAGACAAGCAGCTTGCCGAGATTGTAGAAAAGCAGAAAATCCTGCACTACGACCAATATATCGTAAACATAGGTCCTCAGCACCCTGCGACACACGGTGTTCTGCGTTTCCGTCTGTCGGTAGAGGGTGAGGTTGTAAGAAAGATTGACATCAAGTGCGGATACATCCACCGTGGAATAGAAAAGTTATGCGAAAGCAAGACATATCCTCAAACGCTTGCTTTTACCGACCGTCTGGACTACCTGAGCGCACATCAGAACAGACATGCACTATGTATGTGCATTGAAAAAGCCATGGGTATTGAAGTCACTGAACGAGTGCAGTACATACGAACCATAATGGACGAATTGCAACGTATAGATTCGCACCTGCTTATGTTCTCGTGCATGGCAATGGATATGGGTGCCATAACATCGTTCATATATGGTTTCAGAGAGCGCGAGAAGGTACTCGACATAATGGAAGAGGTTACCGGTGGGCGACTGATACAGAACTACAACATCATTGGCGGTGTGCAGGCAGACATAACACCGGGATTTGCCGAGAAGGTCAAAGCATTCTGCAACGAGCAGAAAAAGAAACTGAACGAATATTACGACGTATTCGTAAACAACATAATATTCCGCACACGTTCAATAGGCGTGGGAGTGCTGTCGAAGGAAGATGCCATCTCTTTTGGAGCAACCGGTGGAACAGGACGTGCTTCGGGTTGGGCGTGCGACGTACGCAAGCGACACCCCTACGCAATGTATGACAAAGTGGATTTCAAAGAAATCGTCCACACTGATGGCGACTGCTACACCCGTCTGCTTGTACGTCTGGAAGAGATTCTGGAATCCATAAGAATCATTGAACAGCTTATCGACAGCATACCCGAAGGTGAATTCCGCACCAAGACAAAGCCTGTCATCAGAGTTCCCGAAGGCAGATACTACACTGCAGTAGAAGGTTCGCGTGGCGAATTCGGAGTCTTTATCGAGAGCAATGGCGACAAGATGCCATACCGCATGAAGTTCAGACCTATGGGAATTCCGCTGATAGCGGCTGCACAGAAGATAATGAAAGGCGGAAAGATTGCCGACCTCATCACCATTGGTGCGTCACTTGATTATGTAATACCCGATATTGACAGATAAAAAGCATATAAGATGTTCGATTTTACAAACATAACAACAACTATCGACAGCTATTTACAGTCGGTATTGCCACATTCGCTGGCGACACTGGTTGAATGCGCCCTGATAGCCTTGTGCGTGATTGTTGCCTATCTTGTTTTCGCAATAATAATGATTTACATGGAGCGAAAGGTGTGCGCGGCATTCCAATGCCGTCTGGGACCTACGCGAGTGGGTAAATGGGGCTTGTTACAGGTTTTTGCCGATGTTTTCAAGATGCTCATAAAGGAAATCATCGAAATAAAGAATTCCGACAAGGCACTATATAATCTGGCTCCGTTCCTTGTGATAATGAGTTCAATGATCACATTCAGCTGCCTGCCGTTCGACAAGGGGTTGCAGGTACTGGATTTCAACATCGGTGTATTCTTTATAATGGCCGCTTCGTCGTTCGGAATTCTTGGTATTCTGCTTGGCGGATGGAGCAGCAACAACAAGTTCTCGATGATTGGAGCAATGCGAAGCGGTGGTCAGATGATAAGCTACGAATTGTCCATGGGATTGAGTCTGCTCGCACTTGTGGTGCTGAGCGGCAGTATGCAGATAAGCGATATCGTGGAGACACAGACTCAGGGATGGTTCATATTCCGAGGTCATATCCCGGCATTCATCGCATTCATCATATACCTGATAGCAGGAAATGCCGAGACAAACCGTGCCCCGTTCGATCTTCCCGAGGCAGAATCGGAACTTACTTCCGGTTTCCACACCGAATATTCGGGCATGGGATTCGGTTTCTTCTATGTGGCTGAATTCATGAATCTATTCATCATCGCCGGAATTGCCTCTACAATATTCCTTGGAGGCTGGGCTCCATTGTATATACCGGGGCTCGACCGCTTCAATGAAGTAATGGCATATATTCCGGGGTTCGTATGGTTCCTAGGCAAGACATTCTTTATAATATGGCTTCTGATGTGGATAAGATGGACATTTCCGCGTCTGCGTATCGACCAGGTACTTGTACTTGAATGGAAATATCTTGTACCCATAGGATTGCTGAATCTGCTTATAATGACAATATGCGTAGTTATGGGATGGACCTTCTAACAAATAATCCGACATGAAATTCAAAGATACATACATAGGAAGTATACTCTCGGCAACCGGTTCGTTGCTGACAGGAATGAAAGTCACATTAAAGGAGTTCTTCACCCGTAAGGTAACCGAGCAATATCCGGAAAACAGAAAAGAACTGAAAATTTCGGAGCGTCATAGAGCCATGCTCACAATGCCGCACGACAAAGACGGCAACAACAGGTGCATTGCCTGTGGGTTATGCCAGCAGGCATGCCCTAACGGCACTATCACCATAACCACAAGAACGGTTACCGACGAGGAGAGCGGAAAGAGCAAGAAAGTTCTCGACAGTTACATCTACGACCTTGGTGCATGCATGTTCTGCCAGTTATGCGTAAACGCCTGTCCAAAGAACGCCATTGAATTCAGCAATGACTTCGAGAATGCCGTGTTCGACCGTAATAAACTGATAATAAAGCTAAACAGATAGGATATGGATTTCAATCTAATCATCTTTACAGGATTGGCTGCCGTTATGATCATATCGGCATTGCTTGCCGTTACGTCGAGCAAGATAATGCGTGCCACCACCCTGCTCTTGTTTGTACTGTTCGGAACAGCCGGACTATACTTCATCCTTCACTACACATTCCTTGGAGCCGTTCAGATAACCGTATATGCCGGTGGCATTGTAGTGTTGTTCATATTCGCGATACTGCTCATCGGCAAAGGAAGCGTTGATGTCACACAGACATCCATACGACGATATTTTGCAAGTATGGCAGCAGCTCTGATTGGTATGGTGCTCACAATCTACCTTATAGGAAACACCGATTTTGCAGGCGACAAGTTCACCGGTGATGGTGTGGAGATAAAGACATTGGGACTGGCACTTATGGGAACAGAAAAATTCAATTACATACTCCCGTTTGAGGTAATGAGCATCCTGTTGCTTGCATGTACCGTGGGAGCCATCATGATAGCACGTAAAAAATAATTGCCATGAATATACCTGTAGAATATATGCTCATTCTGTCGGCTGTGCTATTCTTTATAGGAGTCTTCGGATTCCTGACACGCCGCAACCTTGTATCGCTACTCATAAGCACAGAGCTTATGCTGAACGCGGTGGATATCAACTTTGCAGTATTCAATGCCTACTGTCATCCCAGCCACCTGGAAGGATACATATTTTCAATCTTCGGTATCGGAGTGGCTGCGGCAGAAACCGCTGTTGCCATTGCAATTATAATAAATGTGTACCGTAATATACATTCGATACACATAAAGAGGTTGACGAATCTAAAACACTAGAAGTATGGGATACACGATATTTATACTTGCACTGCCACTGATTTCTTTTCTGGTGCTTGCATTAACCGGCTACAAGCTAAAAGAACATGTTGCAGGAATTGCCGGAACTGCATCGCTTGCAGTTGTTACCATATTGTCGTATTGCACAGCCTTTGCTTATTTCGCAGCAGGCAGGAACGCCGACGGGATATTCCCGGAAATAACTCCCTTCAACACCACATGGCTTCCCTTGGGTGAAACCTTGAGCATCGACATGGGTATATCACTTACCCCGATTTCGGTGATGATGCTGATTGTAATTTCAACAGTAAGCCTTATGGTGCACATATATTCACTCGGATACATGAAGGGTGAGAAGGGTTTCCAACGCTATTATGCATTCCTGTCCTTGTTTACATTTTCGATGTTGGGACTTGTGGTAGCGACCAATATATTCCAGATGTACATATTCTGGGAGCTGGTGGGTGTATCATCGTACCTGCTGATAGGTTTCTACTACACCAAGCCCGAAGCTATAGCGGCTTCAAAGAAGGCATTTATAGTAACACGTTTTGCCGACCTGTTCTTCCTTATCGGTATACTTATATACGGATACTATACACAGACATTCTCGTTCACGCCAAATGACGCAATGCTCGTCAATGCAGCAGCAGTATTGCCTACAGCCCTATTACTGATGTTCATCGGAGGTGCAGGCAAGAGTGCCATGTTTCCTTTGCACATATGGTTGCCCGATGCGATGGAGGGTCCTACCCCGGTTTCTGCGCTCATACATGCCGCAACAATGGTTGTTGCCGGTGTATTCCTTGTGGCACGTATGTTTCCACTATTTGTAGGATACGCTCCCGACATTCTGCACATAATAGCATACGTCGGTGCATTCACGGCATTGTATGCAGCCATTGTGGCATGCACACAGACCGACATCAAACGTGTGCTTGCATTTTCAACGATATCACAGATTGCATTCATGATGGTAGCTTTGGGCGTGTGTACAAACACCAATCCGCACAACGGAGGACTCGGTTATATGGCATCAATGTTCCACCTGTTCACACATGCCATGTTCAAAGGCTTGTTGTTCCTTGGAGCAGGAGCAATAATACACGCAGTCCACAGCAATGAGAAGAGCCACATGGGAGGCTTGCACAAATACATGCCCGTCACCAACATCACATTCCTTATTGCATGTCTTGCAATTGCCGGAATACCGCCATTCAGCGGTTTCTTCAGCAAGGATGAGGTATTGGCGGCATGCTATTCTTTCTCAACCCCAATGGGAGTGTTCATGAGTCTGGTGGCAGCATTGACCGCATTCTACATGTTCCGTCTCTACTATCTTGTTTTCTGGGGCAAAAGCCACTACGAAGAGGAACTTGCAAAATACAACGCCGGTGAAACAATGGAAAAGCCACACAAACCACACGAGGCTCCGGCAACAATGATAGCACCTCTTATAATACTTGCCGTTATAACATGTTTTGCAGGTTTCATCCCATTCGGAGAATTCATAAGCAGCAACGGCAAGGAGTATGCCATTCACATCGACCTGAAAGTTGCCACAACAAGCATATTGCTTGCCATTACAGGCATTGCATGCGCAACAGCAATGTACTTAAAAGGTGATAGCAGAATAACAGCTACAATCAATCGCGTACTGAAAGCACCCATTAAGGCGGCATACCACCGTTTCTATATGGACGAGGTGTGGATGTTCATCACAAAAAAGGTTATCTTCAACTGCATAAGCCGACCTATAGCGTGGTTCGACCGCAACATAATAGATGCCACATTCGACATGCTTGCAAAAGCCACCCATAAGATGGGTACATGGGTAAGACCTCTGCAGGACGGCAATGTCCAGTCGTATTGTATCTTCTTTTTGAGCGGAGCCATTGCAATAGTCCTGTTACTGCTCTATTTTGTATAACAAGAGAAAGAACTTTGAATTATGAATATACTGCTTCTGTTTATCATTATCCCGTTTGTAATGCTACCTGCATTATGGGGAAGCCGCAACATAAAGCAATCACGCGCAGTAATGGTTATAGGTTCATCACTGTTGCTGATTGCATCGATATACCTCACCGTTGATTTCATTCACCTGCGTAACAGCGGTGAAACGGCAGCAATGCTGTATACCGCAACATGGGATTGGTATACTCCACTCAACATAGCATTCTCAATAGGTGTTGACGGTATTTCTGTTGCAATGCTGTTGTTGTCGTCAATAATAGTGTTCACAGGAACATTTGCATCGTGGAACCTGAAACCAATGACAAAGGAGTTTTTCCTTTGGTATACCCTGCTGACGCTTGGAGTGTACGGATTCTTCATATCCACCGACCTTTTCACAATGTTCATGTTCTATGAGACAGCCCTAATCCCCATGTATCTGCTGATTGGAGTATGGGGCAGCGGCAGAAAAGAGTCTTCGGCAATGAAGCTGACACTCATGCTTATGGGTGGCTCGGCATTCCTGCTCATGGGTATTCTCGGCATCTACTTCGGAAGCGGTGCAACAACAATGAATATCCACGATATAGCTGCAATGAACAACATACCTGTCGGAATCCAGTATACATTCTTCCCCTTGACATTCATCGGATTCGGAGTTCTTGGCGCATTGTTCCCGTTCCATACATGGAGCCCCGACGGTCATGCCTGTGCACCCACATCGGTTTCCATGCTTCACGCAGGAGTACTTATGAAGCTGGGAGGTTACGGCTGTTTCAGAATTGCCATGTACCTGTTGCCACAGGCGGCAGAAGACCTCTCATGGATATTCATAATACTCACAACCATAAGTGTTGTCTATGGCGCATTGAGTGCTGTAAGCCAAACCGACTTGAAATACATCAATGCATACTCATCGGTATCACACTGCGGACTTGTACTGTTTGCCATTCTCATGATGACAAAGACAGCCTGCACAGGAGCCATAATGCAGATGCTCTCGCACGGTCTGATGACAGCACTGTTCTTTGCCATAATAGGTATGATATACGGCAGAACCCACACACGCGACATACGACAGATGCGAGGACTGATGAAGATAATGCCTTTCCTTGCCGTTGGGTATGTTATTGCCGGATTGGCAAACCTCGGCCTGCCCGGTTTCAGCGGATTTGTGGCAGAGATGAGCATTTTCGTGGGAGCATTCGAAGTAAACGACATCTTCCACAGGAGCGTAACAATCATAGCATGCACAAGCATTGTGATTACAGCAGTATACATACTGCGCGTTGTGGGACGAATATTGTATGGAGAACCCGAAGACGAAGAGCACAAGAAACTGAGCGATGCCACATGGCACGAGAAATTCACCATAATATGCCTTGTGATATGCGTTGCGGCACTCGGTATAGCCCCAATGTGGATGAGCAACCTTATAAACGACGGTGTAGGCAGCATACTTGCCAACATGATACATTAATTAAGACATATTACATTACATATGAATTACCTGCAATTCTTTCAAATGCGCCCCGAAGCGGCACTTCTTGGAATATACCTGATATTATTCATCTTCGATCTTGTTGCCGGTGAACGTCAGCGCAAGATATTCCATCCCATTGCATGCGTGCTGATGGTTGCACTTTGTTTTATGGTTACTAGCAACATGTCGTCGTTCACACTATTCGGCGGCATGTACGAAAGCAATGCAATGATTGTGGTAATGAAAGCCATACTCACCTTTGGAAGCATGCTGGTGGTGATGCAGGCTAAAAAATGGCTGCACGACGAAAACACCTTCAACAAACAGGGAGAATTCTACGTATTGATGCTGAGCACACTTGTAGGAATGTTCTTTATGCTCAGTGCACGCCATTTCCTCTTGCTTTTCCTGGGCATAGAACTGGCATCGTTGCCACTAGCCTGCCTTGTAGCGTTTGACAAGTTCCGCCACAATTCGGCAGAAGCAGGAATAAAGTATATTCTCACATCACTCTTTTCTTCGGCAATAATGCTATATGGAATATCATTCCTCTATGGCACCACAGGAACACTCTATTTCACCGATATGGTTGCCGGAATCAATGGTTCACCCATACAGATTTTTGCCCTTGTGATGTTCTTTGCCGGACTCGGCTTCAAGATATCGCTTGTACCTTTCCACCTATGGACTGCCGACAGCTACGAAGGTGCCCCCACATCGGTAACCGCATACATGTCGGTAATATCAAAAGGCGCGGCTGTATTCACCCTGTTCATTGTACTTACAAAGGTGTTCGCGCCCATGATGCCCCAGTGGCAGACCATAATATACATCGCAGCAATAGCAAGTATCACTCTTGCCAACCTGATGGCAATCAAACAGACTGTACTTAAACGCTTCATGGCATTCAGCAGCATCTCACAGGCAGGATATATAATACTGGCAGTAATAGGCGGACAGGCTGATGGCATGACAGCCATGGTGTATTACCTTATTGTATACATGATGGCAAACATGGCAGTTTTCACCATTATCGAAACAATCGAATGGGAGACACGCGGTGTTGTGGAACGGAATACTTTCAACGGTTTATACAGCACCAATCCCAAACTGACACTCATAATGACATTGGCACTCTTCTCACTGGCAGGCATACCGCCTTTTGCAGGATTCTTCAGCAAATTCTTTGTATTCATGAGTGCGTTCGGAGCAGGGTTCCACATCCTGGTATTCATTGCACTTGTAAACACCGTTGTATCACTCTACTACTATCTGCTTATTGTAAAAGCTATGTATATGAAGGAGAATGAGCAACCGGTAGCAAGCATCAAATGCAACACATATACACGTATAAGTCTATCTATCTGTGTTATAGGCATACTGTTGCTCGGTATATGCAGTTTCGTATACACAGGAATAGATAAGCTGTCGTTCTGAATACAATAAACGTATAGCAGGGGAGCCGTTTAACGACTCCCCTGCTATACGTTTATATCCTTACTGTTTATTTCCAGAGATTACCCCACTCTCCGCGCTGTCTTGCGCTCAACTGGTCTGTTTCACTATCAACTTTATCATCGCCACCGCCAATGATTATACCATTACCTGGGCTGGTTGCAAGCATTCCTTCGGTAGCAACAACAACCATCTCCACCGCAGGAGCAACATACATCTTCTTATATTTCATATTCACAGCTTTATTCATTTTACAAAAACACGTTGACCATTGACAATATATATACCCGAAGTTGTTACTCTGTTCAAGCGACGTCCCTGAAGGTCGTAAATAACATCTTCTGCAACATTTTCCTCAACAACAGCATCATCTATATCGGTTGTATCACCAGAACCGTTACCAAAAGAGAAAACATAACCGTAAGCACTATTTGATCTTGCATTAGCCATTGGCAACCATGCACGATGTGCATTATTCAAGAAGCTCTTTGTTTCAAAGTTGGTTGTTACACCATCCTTGCTTGTGAGTGATTCATAAGTCGCAACCTTATACATTCCCACGCCCTTATCCTTGTTTGCAAGAATATAGTGTGTAGCATCAGTACGCTCAGGAATATATGTTGCGGCATGACGACCATCAAGCAAGTTGACAACACCGTCATCAGCCTTGGCGTATGTAGCACGTTTCTGCTCCTCGGTATTCAATGTAGGAATATAGTTAATCTTAAAGTAATATGTTCCAGCACTCACTGCGTTAAGAATAACCGGTGTTCCTGCAGGCAACACACCACCCTCTATAGGAGCCACCTTGAACACATCGGCATTCTTCTCCACCAGATTACCTGTAGAGAGGTTGAAGTCCAAACCATTTGCCTTATCCTCGTCATAAACCACATAAGCCACCACTCCGTCAGGAATCTGCAACTCCATAGGGCAATAGAATGTAGCGAATTTCACGTTAGAAATAACAACCGGCAACTCCTCTACAATTTCAATCTTCCATTTGTAATTTGCCAAATTATCGTAGTTGTATGATACTGATACACCTGTTTCATTATCGATAAAGTAATAATGGTTGGTGTCATCCTTATTATACAAACCGAGGTAATTATCATTTAATGAACAAAAAGCTGTCTGATAGTCTTGCGACGTTTCATCTACAGGAATATTATCATACTTCAGCACACCGTTTTCAGCCTTTATATAACGTCCGTCCTCGTATGAAATAACATTCACACTCTGCATATCTGCACATGGCTGTGTATAATAGATTGACTTGAGCCCTACATTCAATGAATTGTCTGAATTATCAGCCAAAGTAAATGTTCCATTAGGTTGAGATACTATATATTTTCCGGAAACCTTACCACGCAAACGGAAATAACCATTGAAGAACACAAAGTTGGGGAAATGCAGCTTGATGTTTTCAACCATAGACATAATATACTCAACATCATCATCACCGATATATCCATTCTGGTACATTTCCATAACAGCAAGAGGTCCCATTTCGTAATAGTCAATCATACCATTGTATAGCGCATTAAAACCTTCTTTTGTTAAGCCATCATTGCCTACATAAACAAATTTGCCGGCCTGTTCACCCTCGTAATAGTATTTTGCCAGAGCCATTGTCTTACCAAACTCGGCCATAGCATCAACCATTTCAGTTGTTACCTCAAAGTCCAATGGTTCTTCCGAAATTGGAGTCAGATACCAAGTTGCACATCCATCGCTTGCAAGCACGTCTGAAGATACTGTTGGGACAAGAGTTCCATCCTCAGTTTTTTGAACATAGAAATAATAGTTTTTACCATCTCTTTCATCATAAGCATAAAAGTTATACGCTTCTCTTGAATCGTTATATGATGGTGTCCAACCGTCTACAACATCTATATTTACATTGAGATAGCTCTCCCCTACAAAAGGAGCAATTACATAGGGATTGTTTTCATCATCACCCTTGCTTGCCTTAACCCATTGATACATACACCATGGATTAACGTCCTGCATTGTTGCAGTAGATGCATCAATGGCTTTTCCACGAACTGCACTGTCGTCCCATGCCGACTCTATAATAAAAATTGCCGGTATGTTTTTCTCAACCTTTGAATTTATAAATGCCTCCAAAGCCTCGAACAACGTGTCTATTGTTTCCTGATTCTGATAATCCACAGCATCACAAGCAGCCTTCAAAGCATTATATGTTGCTGTAGGATACTGACCTTCCGTAGGCTCCGTCGAATGGTTGTCCTTATTAACCTCGAGCAGATATTCTGCCTTCTGCTTCATAAGCACAACAGCGGGGTCGATAATCTCCATATCAAGATATTCCTCATCAAAGAAACCGTCTAGAGACTCTTTTGCATCTTTTACAGCATCGTTGCATGGATATATATAAAATTCCGACAATGTAAATTCACGTTCACTGCAACCCTCCTTTACAGCATTTACACAGTCTACAGTAAAGCGCAGATAACGGTACTCCGTACCTCCCACGTTTATACTGTCAGAGAAGTAGTACATATCGTACAACAGATTAGGCATCTCAATATTCTCTGCCAACACCACAAATTCGCCATCCGGGGTGTTGCTACCCGAAACAGTTATGCTTACAGGTACATTGAGATATTCGTTCAGGTTCGGTTTAATGAAGAATGAGAAACCCGATACAGCACCGTCTTCTCCCAAATCAGCCTGCAGATAATGAGCCTCACGATTCACATTTCCTTCATCACTTGTCCAGAATGCAGAATAGAAATCATTATCCATGATGTTTGCATACGAAGAGTTCTCATTCAACAAAGGATAGTTACTTGTGAAACGGCTCCATTCTGTAACAAGTCCGAAATTCTCCTGAATGAATCCGGGATAAGTATTCACAGCATCCTGTGCATGGTTATAGACCTTCTCATCAATAACAGATGTTGCGGCAACATAGAGCCAATTTATACCCGGCAACGTATCGGGGTTTTCTGTCACGATGCACGAGAGAGCTATATCATCGGGAGAAGCCAAATAGAGATAACAATTCTCAACATCGTATGACTGGAATTGCAATGCACCATAATAACCGTCAAGCATACTCACAAGCTCGTCAATCTCGATATCGTCGTCACCTGTAGATACATTGCTCGCATATTCAGTAGAATATTTGCCGGCTCTAGACTCATCAGAGGTCATTGTAACAGAATATTCGCCCTTTTCATTGAGGTATGGAGCAGATACATACATTCTTGTTGCCGTATTATAGAACACCGAATATACGTCATCCGACACAAGAGTGACATCAAGCGTCAAAGAGTCAACTTCTATATCAAAGCCCTTTATATAGAATTGCCACATATTGGTATGTCGTTGATCTGCCTTTTTCGCCAACGACAGATATGACTCATCCGCGCTTTCTGCAACAAGACTCATATCGTTGACAATCAATGAAGTTGTATTCGTTGCAAGACCCTTAACGGTCATCTGACCTGTCAACTCATTAACATCTATATAATCGGCATTGAAAAGACTCATCTCCTTCAACAGCTTGTCAGAAGTTTGGACAACCCCTCCAAACGTACTGAGCATATTCTGAATCTGAACAACCTGATTTATGTCATCGAAATTAGAACCCGCACCATACAACATTGAAGCAATAACTCCTATAAAACTTGTATAAATTTGGGTTTGGGTGAGTTTTTCAGAATCAAGTACTCCAAGACAATCAAACAACAAATCACTAACCATTACATTTGCCCAGTTGCCACCCATTCCAAAGATTTCCTTAAAATTGACAATCTCTTCGAACTGCCATTTTGAGTTGTTTCCTATAGTAGGAGATACACCGACTGTTCCATTACCGTCAACTGTCCAATAGGCTGTTTTGCCATATTCCGTAATATAAAATTCAGTACCACCCGTTCCAGCGGCATAATCGATATAGAAAGGAAGACCGGTACTGTTCCAGCTATCTACTCCGGCACACAGCAAATCATTGCCGGCCGCATAATTTCCGAATGTGCCATTGGAAAGACCATAGAAAAGCGAACATGTATCGGGAGCCACAACAGTGCTCATTGCCTGGTCGGCACCATTATAATGCAAATACTGGCCGTTGTCGACATTCCTTACAACATACCATGTGGTATCTGAAGCATTACTGATATTGAGGCTTGTTGCATAAAACGGCTCAATAACCCAAACTGCATACTCATCAATTTCGTCAGAATATGTCAGTTCGTAAGTAAGAGTGTCACCTGTTTCCGGGTCGTAAGTAAGAGGCACGCAGGTCCAGACATCGCCCAGGCTTTCGCCACCACTTCCGAATTTTTTTTGCTCAACATCAGATATATAGAATCCACTTCCGTCCTCGAGTACATTAAAATAGAATTTAGGGTGACTGTTACTTGCCAAAATATAGCCTGACTCCAGACCCCATTTGTTCTTTGCAGGGCCATAGAAAACATCACCACCGGAATTGCGGTTCAACACCTCATAATTTATACCACCCAAGATTCCACGGTTATAAAAGTAGAACATTGAATTGCTTGTAAGTTCTTCTTCTGCAACAGTCACCAAAGGAGAATTTTTATCAACCATGTGCAGATATTGCCCGGTCTTCACATTCTTGATGTGATAGTATTTAATAGATGAAGTATTTTCAGATATTGATAAATCTGGCAGACGGACACGGTTTACGAATCTGTCGTGATCGCTGGGTTGTACAGATCTAAGAGAAAAGGTCGCAGGTGTCTCCTCTTTTTTCACACCATGCTTTTTGATTACGTCGTTACAATAGCCGAGCAACTGTTCTTCAGTAACGTTTTCGGGGAGTTCAACACCCATGCTGTACGCCACGTCAGAAACCAGTTCCATAAAAGTTTTCTGTGCATTCAAGTTGCAAACACAAAAAACATAAATTAATGATAACAATAAAAACTTCTTCATATCGCTATATTTTAATTATTTCATTAATATTCAAGGGGTTCAACAGCACAGAAAGGCTCAAGACAGAAGCCCCCCCGAAATTCGTTGCAAAGATACGAAAAATTTAATAAAATACCATTCGATATATGTTAAAAAATAACCGGAGCCATCAGACTCCGGTTATAGGAAACCAAGGTTATTTTATGTACACCTTCTTGCCATTCACTATATATATACCCGATGTGGACACTTCCTTTAATCTACGTCCCTGCAAGTCGTGAATCACAGGCGAAGCAGAATCATCCTCACAGATATCGTCAACCGCTGTTGTTCCGACATTAAAACGTAGATTGAACATAGAAGCCTGTTGTGCCACATTTTGCGGAACAACAAGATATGCCCTATTGGCGGAGTTCATTATATAACCGCCAAGGTCGTTGTTGTAACTGCCGTTTTCATCAGCCACCTTCTTGCCGTCGGCACCGAAATTCTCGTATGCCCAATACATTTTCACAACGCCGTTCTTTACCTGCATCACATATACATTATTGTTAACGCTTTCGCTATCGCATTTGACAACCTTTTTGTATAGTGTACCACCAAGCATGTTGCCAGAAACCGCAGTTCCTGCCACTGAACTATATTTGAACGACAAATCCAGCTTGTCAGCAAGAGTGTTTTCACTCTTTAAAATAACCGGAGTATTCGCAGAAAGGATATCGCCAACTTCAACCATATCTATGTTGACTCCCACCACATTCTCAGCATAATACGCTGTTACACCATCGGGTACTACGGCATCAAATCCAAGCATAAGTGTACCATATCCTATAGCGTTCAATGTGTATGGATAGTTGATTTCTTCAATCTCGTCATCGGCAAGTTCCTCGATATACCATGCCGAAGCAGTATTTACACCTCCGGAATAACCGACAATATTACCACCGGCTGCAGCGTGCATAGGATGACCGGCAACGATTTTCAGTATCGCATTATATTCGTCAATAACCTCTAATGTTATCTTACCAGGACTCTCATTTAAGAAAACATGTGTCGCCCATCCAAAGTTATTTACATAATCACCCGTATGCAGACTCTTGAGACGATAACCTCCGTCAACAAGCTCAAATTGCCATATTGCACGCGAAGAAGCCTCATCATAATCCTTTGAGAAATACATATCGTTCTGCTCACCTACATACGCCAATGCATCTGCACTATATCCGGTATATGCTGAACGCAAACGATAGAACTTGCCTTCAGCCGGCATGTTGCGCTCAAGAGCATCGAATGCGGCTGTAAGTTCAGCAAGCATGGCAATATATTCCTCATCAGTTGAATTAGCTGTTTCCAACATCTCCTTTGCCTCACCAAACAGATTATTGTATGTATCGATTCCTTCTGTCTTATAGTGTCCTATTGCATTACCGGCAACTTTTTCACCGCCACACGCAATATGTTTGTTATAAAGCGCATAATATGCAACAGACAAGCCATAGTCGGTTTCATCCATAACAAAGCGGAATTGTGAGCCTCCGTCGGAAGCGTCATTGTAGAATCCCATTTTTTCGGACACGCCACCAAAATTACTGAAATAATTGTTCATACCCACAGGTTGGATATTCCACCAACCCTCTGCCGTTACATTCACCTCTGTTTTATTACCGGATTCATCGGTTTTTGTTTCGGTCTTGAATGTAATATACCAGTTTGTCTTATATTTGCTGTCTGTGCCATCCACAGCCACTACTTTGCCAGGACCATTAGATACTTCTTCTACGCCCAATCTGAATGTAGTATTTTTTGCGCCATTATGGTAATATGGGAATATCTGTATATCGTCGTGACTTGTATCGTCCGTACCCTGCATAAAATACCACGCCTGATAATGGTTGGGACACTCGTCCATAACCGCAACCTTCATCGAAGAAGAACTTTCTGCACCATCATATTCAAGTACGGGAACCCCGGGACGGTTTATCTCTATCTTATACAGCACTGGATTATTTACATCGGTTGTAATCCTTACCGGAATAGTCTTAAACGATTCTGCAACAGAAAGAGCATTATAGGCCGTCTGCAACTCGGCAAGCGCTGTATCGTATACTGTTTGTGTAACATAGTATTGATTTTTTATTACACCGGCATCTACTGTCTCATTATATGCATCAACCACTATTGACAAAGACAAGTTTGGTGAAGTATACTCCTCGACAATAGCAACAGTTTTGCAAGCGGTCATTTCAAAATGACTCATTGCAAAGAACTTATGACCATCGTGCACACTATGGTTATGAGTATCCTTTACCATAAAACGGATGTAACGGTATGCCTTACCGTTGGTAATCTCGCCCGACTGGTATGTGGTAGACATATTGCTGAGTGTTGTAATCTCCTCAAAGTTCACGCAGTCGTTACTACCCTCTATGAGCATCACCAATGGAGCATTGCCCGTATTACCGATTCGTGGGGTATAACGGAACTTGAACGCAGCCAATGCCTTTGTTTCACCCATATCCACACGCAGATAGTGGTCAAGTTCATCGTCGTGACTACCATTTACATACGAAGTATGCAGGAATGTCGCAGTAATAGGTTCGCCGTTATCGTCGACATCGAGCAACGCCGACACGCCCAGATTATCACCGCTGTAGTTATTTGTAGTACCCGGCGCATTGCAATAGATGTAATATGGTGCATTAGCATCGGTTGCCTGCAACTGAATTGCAGTTTCTTCTTCATTAATAGTTGCAACCTCGGCAATAAGAGTATTTGTTGCATCAATAAGTTCTGTCAACGAAGTCTTATCGTTAACATTTGCATTCTTTATGCGAAGCAATTCGTCGTACTGCGCTTGCAGAACAGCAAGAACCGTATTATATTGTTCCTCTGTCACAAACTTATCTCTTGCATCAATACCAGCCATCAACGCAGTATTCATTGCAAACATCTGCTCACCAGTTATGCCGGATGTAGAATAATTGCTATTCACCTCTGCCGCATTGTGGGCATAGAGATTAAAATCAGACATATTGAAGTAACCAGCCTCTGCAGCAACAGCAAAACGGATGTAACGATAATAGCAGTTCAATGCAACAGCAGAAGACATCTCCCACTTCACGTTCTGACCGACCGGCATTCTTTCGGAAATTTCCGCAATTTCGGTATATGCACCCTTGTCTGTGCTACCAAGAACCTTAATTGCCGTAGGACGCTGGTTGGCATGAGTACTGTTACGGGTTGTGTAATCGAACGACAAATCGCTGATTGCGACCTTGCCGCCAAGGTCAATCTCGATATAGTGGTCGTAATTATTCACAGTAGTACCGCTATCCCATGTTGTTCCAAAGAAAGTTCCTGTTTTTGCAGTTCCATCATCGTTCTTGTCAATCAGAGCACCAATACCGTCGCAATCCCAAGCTGTTGCATTTGACCAGATATAGAAACTGTTCTCGGCATCCATTGTCTGCAATGCGATGGCAGTTTTTGTCTCAGTTCTATCTGCAACTTCACCAAGCAATGCTTCCATTTTCGCCACAAGTTCAGTCATGCCGGTTCTTGCATTTTCTGCGAAATCATCCGCAATAATCTCATCAATCTTTTCACATATAGCTCCAAGTTCATTTATTGCAGTTTCCAGTTCCGATGTGGTAGGAGTTGCGCCATTACCAACAAGAGGCCCCGCCTCTGATATTTCAGTAATAAGTCTATCGAAATCAGACTGAGTTATTACGGATTTATAGTAATCGTCGATGACTCCGTTATTCTCATCGGCTATTTTTACATACAATACCTGTGCCTCGGACAAAAGTTCATACAACACTGTCTTTAAATCTTCTTTAGAGCCCATTGCCTCTTCGAGCGCATCTTTCGCAGCACTTAATGTTGCAATCTGAGCATCAAGCAGTTCTATCGATGCTGTGTTACTTATCAATGTCTCGGCATCGACAACCTTGCTGTCTGTAGCAATGAGCAACTCTTCCGTGACTTTTGTATTCTTATAGGCATCGTTTATAGTAACTGTTGTGCAAGCAGCCTTTGTAAGACCAAACTTAGCCATTGTAAAGTAGGGATAACCGTTATCATCGGCAATATCACCGGTATCTGTACCGCGACCGATAGCCGTAATACGGAAACGCAAGTAACGATATGGTGTTGAAGCGCTACCCAAAACTTTTGATTCAAACTCTGAGTTTTTTCCGGTAGCCTGTGGCAAACCATCACTCTCGGCTGTCAATGTGGCAATCTCAGTAAATGCATCCTTTGTACTGTTATCGCTGTCAATTTTATTTGCACCCTCAACAACTATAGTCTTTGGCATATCTTGATATGTGCGGCTTGCCGTTGTATAGACAAAATAGAACTCACCAATAGATTTTCCCTCACCCATATCCACTCGCAGATAATGATAATCACTATCGGCCGATTTTCCACTCCACTGCGTATGCATGAATGAATTATCATCTTTAAAAATATTGCCCAATTCACCCTCAGCAATCGTTGCATTACAATAGACATTGAATGTTGACAAAGCAACAGCCTCTTCCTTATTGTTTGTAACTGTTCCCACCAGGGCTACAAGTTCCTTTGTTTCGTTAATCAGAGCCTGCAATTCGGCTGTTTTTTCAACAGCAGGGCTGTTGTACTCGAGATAGAGTTTATCGTAAGCACTCTGCAAAGTGCTCTTCACAGCGGTAAAATCGGTCGCGCCTTCCTCTATTGCCGTTTCTGCAGCGACCACGGCATTGTAGGCTGCTGTTAGAGCACTCTTTGTCACATAGTCATATTCGGGGTCTATATTTACATACAAATCGCCCAAAGAGGGAACACAGAATTCCGCAATATAAAAATATTCGTGACCATTACCATCGGTTGCTGTGCCATAGGTATCGGTTACCATAAACCTGATATAACGATATGATTTACCGTTTGACAGCATACCGGAAGTGTAAACTTTGCTATATTCATTTGGTAAGCCCTCTGAGATTGTTGCAATCTCCTCAAAAGCACTCAAGTTGTTGCTTCCTTCAACCTTTATCACCTTTGGATGCGATTTAGAATCGCCATTGTGGCGTGTCTTGTATGAGAACTGAACCTGGCTCAATGAATTACCCTCGCCCATATCAAGGCGCAAATAGTGGTTCAAGCCATCCTGTGAAGTAGCACTGCCGAAAACAGTGTGAAGGAATGTTTGGTCATTGCCATCGAGAATATTGTAGCCACGCTCGGGCATTGAAGCATCACCACCACTTGTTACATTGGCATTACACCACAGATAGAATGGTGCTTTAGCATCCGTAGTTTGCAAAGTGCAAGGGATTGCCACTCCAACAACATCCATCAGACTCTCGGTTTTTGCAATAAGTGCCTGTAACTCATCTGTTGCAGATGATGCGTTGCTATTGCTACCCTCAATTGCCGTGAGATACCACTTTGAAGCATCAGCATCACTGCTCCAGCCCACTACCTTACCACCGTCTGCTGCATGAAGCGAGCCATATCCCGAGGTTGATGTCTGCGGTGTTGTGATTGCCCACGCGCCAACCCTGTTTGTCGCCGTCAAAGTATATGTAGCTGCAGAAGATTGGCCGTTTACTGTAGAAAGAGCGACACTCTTTGCTGCTGCAGGCAGATAATATCCCGCGAGGCTATATAAATTGTAAACACCATCGGTTGAGGTTGTTTTGAACTGCCATTTTGCTGTATTTGCATTCTTGTCTGCCGATTCAGAAACCTTCACACCCGAATTTAGATGCATAGTAGTACCATATGCATAGTTTGTGATTGTATATGTCATCGACGGGTCGAACGGCACAAATGTAGCATTGTCCGAGTTTACAAGTTTCTCTCTTTCAGCATAAAGCATTTCGTATGCAGCGGCATAACCGCCATTGCCAGCCTCCAAGATTGTTTTTGCGTTCGCAAGTGCCGCCAACAAATTGGTTGCCGAAGCCTTGGTATAACAACCGACACGACTGTAAGTACCATCAAAATCTATTGGCATTGCCTCAACATCGGCAATGAAAGACCCAAGCAGGTCGCGTTGCATTGGTGTAAGGTCTACTTCAACCTCGGCTGTTTCACTATCAGAATTAACTGCCACCACCGTTGTCTTGCCTGTTGCAAGCTGGTATTTTGCATCGTCGTTAAGTTCGAATGTTGTCTTATTGCTGAACGAAACAATTTCGCCATTTTCATTGAGCACCAGGAAACCGATACCGCCTTCGCCACCGGTCATTGTTACAGTACCATCGGCACTGACTGTTGCTGTGTATCCCGCAAGTGCATCTACATTGCCATCAATGAAATCATTTACAGAACCCAGTTCGGCTGTTGCACTGCCATCCCACAATGCACGAGATGTTTTACCATCGTGCTTAAGAGTAGCTTCCTTTGTTCCGTCGTTGATGAGCAAGGCTGCATAATTTACAGGATAGCCCTTTGACTTAATATCGTTTATTGCCGCATCAATCTGCTGCTGGGTTACATTGTATGTTCCATTAGAATAGTCGCCAATGAGAACATTATCCATAACCTCAAAGAAGCCGTGGGCGCGGAAGAACTCGGTTAGATCCTCACCTGCCGCATTACAAGCATGCTTATAGAAACGCAACAACGATGTTTCACCGCTTATCTGACCACCATTGATTATAGGTTCCTGACGACATAGTTCAAACAGACGTGGCCAGAACTGTGTATTGTTACCGGCAAGGTGATAATACAACCACAAACGGTAGTACAAATGTGTTATAGCCCAGATATTGTTTGAATAAAGGTTATTGTCCTCGGTATTGAACGCTGTGAGCACACTCTCCAACGAACCTTCGCCACCGTTGTAGCGCGATGTGCCCATACCCATGTACCACACTGCCACATTGGCAAAGAAGTTGTTGGTTACCTCGGTTTGACCATTTAGATTAAAGACTGCCTGATGCTGGTGACCAATCTCGTGCCCAGGTCCCCATGTAGGACCAGCTTCGGCAGAAATCTTACCAATGATACTACCCATTGTCTCATAGTGATAGTTACATACGCGCCATCCACCGCTCATATAACCGCTACCGGCACCGACACCGGCACCATGATGATTGAAATATTCGCTGTAATCGATTCCCTGGCAGAACTGCTGATAGGTTTGTGTAACACCATTTACTGTTGCATTACCGTAATTATAGATTTCGGCAGGAGTGCCTTTGCTGGTCCAGCGTGGATAGAGATTGTTCATCTTTTCCATATCCGATACGCTGACTACACCCATTGTGGCAAGTTGAGAATACATTATTCTATCCCAAGCCTCAATCATGATATTGATTTTACCATTATCCTTGTCGAGTCCCATACCGGGATATTGAGCCGCGTATGTAGCAGATGCGCCACCGGCATAGCAGTTGGGGGCATTGAGTACGGTTATATTGTCAAGATGATAAAGCAATCCCTTTTCGGTATTACCTGCATCATTGGGATGATCACCCAATGGGAAAAGCAGTGTCTGTCTGTGACCGAGCAATGGAAAATCGCGGTTAACGGCATCGGTACCATTCAGCGGAGCACGCACCTTGTAGTAATTCCAATCGTCATCGTTATCAACCTCGCCCCACAAATCCTCTGTACCCGAATCGGCTGCACGGAAGTCACCAATGGCATTGTAGTAGCCATTGATATAACCGCCCTCAATGTGAATCTTCAAAGGAGCATAGTCGCTTATCTTATGAGGGAACTTTTCGGCAATTGTTTTTCCGTTTGCATCATATGTGTGGACAACATAATTTATCCACAATGTACCGGCTTCGTTAAAATTGGGTACAATATTCAAACCTGCATGCAATTCAGTATAAGCAGCACCATTGTAGTAACCGGTTGCTCCCAAGCCCGCTTGATGAGCCAACCAAAGTTCTGCACCATCGGGTATTTTCTCTGCATCAACCATAATATAGATTGCCTGACCTGCATTGGCATAGATACCAGTCGGGTTATCCATGTTAGAGTGTGCATTGATACGCAAGTAGCTTGTTATCTCGCCCTCGATACTGTAAGGCTCATACATCTGCACACGGAATCTCTTGGCATAGTCGTTATCCCAAGATTTTTTGCTTGACACGGCATTAGCCTCTGTCCATGCAGTTGTGCTTTTATTTACCTGTTCGTTATACACCTTCTCCACCATCGCTTGCAACACTGCAGGAAGGGCTGTATAATTAGCATCTGATTTTATTTGAGCAAGACTCTTTGCCGCATAGGTGGAATTCAGCTTTGTACAAGCACCATCGGTAAACATTGCTGCAAGCTTTGTATTGTAAGATGTAACTGTTGCAGACGGCACGACAAGTTTCTCTACATCGTTCCAGATTGTTTGAAGTTGGTCTGATGTATAAGAGACTTCGATAGGTGTCCACTGTGAATTTGCAGCACTTGTTTCCCAACTGACTATGTTGCTGCTGCCGTCTTTATGCATATATCCGTAACCGTTGGTATGAGATGCACCACGAATACAATAATTGTTATTTACAGTAGAGACAGTAAAGTTATTACTCTCCTCTGTCAAGCCCCACGCACCGGAAGTAGTGTTATTACCCTGGAGGTAACGACCATTGGCGAGGTTACGGAATGTATAGTTGCTTCCACTCACCGTTACATACCACTGCTGTGCCTTGTCGGTTTCACTTGTTGACACGGCTGCAACATCAGAAAGAGCTGTTGCACCCAACGAAACAGATGTTGTTCCACTGCAGACAATGCGGTAGACTTTACCATTTTGAAACTGCGCCATAACATTTGTTGCACCAAGCAACAGAAACAGCGTCAAAAACAGATTCACAGATAACTTTTTCATTTTATTGTTTTTATATTTTTACTACTTTTTTTCAAAAAATGCGCATTACCCAAAAACAATGCAACACGTTGATGCGCAATAGCGCATATTTTGCAAAATTACGAAAAAAAAGCATAAGATTGTTTATTATTAACATTTTTATGCAAACGGCAAATATTGCTGTCGACACCCCTTACAACATTTTTTAAGATAAAAAACGATTTCGCTTTTTCCTTTTTTCCGACGTAATCACTATCTTCGCAGAAATTAACTAAAAATAAAGCATCATGACAAAGAAACAGAATATAGGAACCATCTGCATACAGGGTGGATGGCAGCCCAAGAAAGGCGAATCACGTGTATTGCCCATATTCCAAAGTACGACATTCAAATATGAGACAAGCGAACAGATGGCACGCCTGTTCGACCTTGAGGATAGCGGTTATTTCTACAGCCGTTTGCAGAACCCGACAGTAGATGCCGTTGGTGCCAAGATTGCGGCGCTCGAAGGCGGTGTCGGTGCAGTTATGACATCATCGGGACAGGCAGCAAACTTTTATGCAATATTGAATATCTGCCAGAGTGGCGACCACTTTGTCTCGGCAACTACTATTTACGGTGGTACATACAACCTTTTTGCCGTTACACTAAAGAAAATGGGAATTGAGGTTACATTCGTTGATGCAGATGCTCCGGCAGAGGAAATTGAGAAGGCGTTCCGCCCCAATACAAAGGCTCTCTTCGGTGAAACGATATCAAATCCCGGAGCCAATGTCCTTGACATTGAAAAGTTTGCCAATATCGCACACAAGAACGGTGTACCCCTTATCATCGACAACACATTCGCAACACCTATCAACTGCCGCCCAATTGAATGGGGAGCTGACATCGTAACACACTCCACCACAAAATACATGGATGGTCATGCTGTTGCAGTTGGTGGCGCAATCATCGACAGCGGTAACTTCGACTGGGAAGCCCAGCACGACAAGTTCACATGCCTCACCGAGCCTGACGAGAGCTACCACGGTTTGATTTATACCAAAAACTTCGGCAATGCGGCATACATCACCAAACTTGTATCACAGGTTATGCGCGACCTTGGTGCAATGATGTCACCACAGAATGCCTTCCTTTTGAACCTTGGTTTAGAGACACTTCACCTGCGCATGCCACGCCACTGTTCCAACGCACAGAAGGTGGCAGAATTCCTTAAGGCACACCCCAAAGTAAAATGGGTTAACTATAGCGGTTTGAAGGATGACAAATACTATGAACTTGCACAGAAATATACTCCCGAGGGCGGTTGCGGCGTAATGGCATTTGCCGTTGAAGGCAACAAGGAAGATGCAATACGCTTTATGGACAGCCTTAAGTTCATTGCCATTGTTACCCATGTTGCCGATGCACGTTCATGCGTTCTGCATCCGGCAAGCCACACACATCGACAGCTGAGCGATGCACAGTTGCAGGAAGCAGGCATAAACCCCGACCTGATACGTCTGTCAGTGGGTATCGAGGATGTAGAGGACATCATTGCTGACATCGAGCAGGCATTGCAAGTGCTATAAGGACATTGCAGATGAAATTACTGGAATACAATACAGATTGTAACATCAGAGCCTTTTCCACATACCGTGGGGAAGGCTCCGGTAATTATGGAGGATTCAATATAACACACTACTGTGGCGATACAGAAGCACATGTTGCTGAATGTCGTAAAGAACTATGCAAAAACCTCGGCATTGAAGATAATGAACTTATTTTGCCAAGGCAGACACACAGCGACAAGGTGCTTTGCATAGACAACGAGTTCATCGCCATGCCACCAATAGAGCAAAATGCTTTACTGCAAGGCATAGATGCTGTTATAACAGACATACCGCATCTATGCATAGGAGTATCCACTGCCGACTGCATACCCGTGCTATTATACGACAACGCCAAAGGTATTATAGCAGCCGTACATGCAGGATGGCGCGGTACAGTTGCATTCATAACACAAAAATGCATTACAACAATGTGTAATAGATATCACTGCCAAACAAGCGATATCAAGGCAATCATTGCACCGGGGATTTCTATAGACTCATTTGAAGTGGGTGATGAGGTTTACGAAGCCTTTGCACAGGCAGGGTTTCTAATGGAAAAGATTGCGAAGCGCTACCCCTGCACCGATGGAAACGAAAAATGGCATATCGACCTATGGGAGGCGAACCGTCTGCAGATGATTGACCACGGCATAAAAGAAGAAAACATTTCCATTGCCGGAATATGCACATACAAACAGCATAAGGATTTCTTCTCGGCACGACGGCTGGGAATAAATTCAGGAAGAATTTTCACCGGTATCATAAACGAAAAATGACGACCTAAAGTCGTCATTTTTCGTTTATATGGAAATGGATAAAAAGATTAAATTCAAGGCTTGCGACGCCTGAGAAACCGCAGTTTACTAAAAGTAAATGAGGATTTCGAAGGCAAGCATAACGCAGAAGTTAACTTTTTAGCCTTTTACATTTTAGCCACCGAAGTTATCATACATAATAGATTTCTCCTCAACACCGAGATCTGTAAGCATGTTGACAACAGCCTTAGACATCGGACCGGGACCACACATGTAGTATTCGATATCCTCAGGAGCCTCATGATCCTTGAGGTATGTCTCATAGATAACCTGATGTACGAAACCTGCGGTATACTTAACGCCTGCTGCATCAGCCGCTGGATCTGGACGGTCAAGCGCAAGGTGGAATGTGAAGTTGGGGAACTCTTTTTCCAACTGCAAGAAGTCCTCGAGATAGAATACCTCGTTCAACGCACGTGCACCGTAGAAGTAAGTCATTGTACGGTCGGTTGTCTTGAGAGTCTTTGTCATGTGCATAATCTGAGCACGGAGAGGAGCCATACCGGCACCACCACCTACCCACATCATCTCCTTCTTAGAATCGAAGATTGGGTGGAAATCACCATAAGGACCACTCATGATAACCTTATCACCGGGCTTCAATGTAAAGATGTATGATGATGCAATACCACAAGGTACATCCATAAATCCTGAACGGTCTGCCTTGAAAGGAGGTGTTGCAATACGTACTGTAAGCATGATGCGGTCACCCTCTGCAGGATAGTTCGCCATTGAGTAAGCACGGATTGTCTCCTCTGTATTCTTGCACTTGAGACCGAGCAAACCGAACTTCTCCCATGCAGGCAAGTACTCGTCACCGATAAGAGACTTGTCGATGTCCTTATCGTAGGTCATGTCGTATGCAGGAATCTTGATCTGTGCGTATGAACCGGGAACGAAGTCCATGTGCTCACCAGGAGGCAATGCAACAATAAACTCCTTGATGAAAGTAGCGACGTTCTTGTTTGAGATAACCTCGCACTCCCACTCCTTAACGCCCATAACAGACTCAGGAACCTTGATTTCCATATCGTTCTTACACTTCACCTGACAGCCAAGACGCCAATGTGCCTGTTGCTCCTTACGTGTGAAATGACTTGTTTCAGAGGGAAGAATCTCACCACCACCCTCTGTTACCTGAAGTTTGCACTGACCACAAGAGCCCTTACCACCACAAGCCGAAGGCAAGAAGATACCATTCTCGGCAAGAGTACCCAAAAGAGCACCACCTGCAGCAACCTCAACCTCTTTTTCTCCATTAATCTTAACCTTGATATTTCCGCCGGGCAACAAGAAACGCTTTGCCAACAGAAGAATAACCACCAATGCGAGGATGATTACAAGGAAGACCGCTATACTTGATAATATCAGCTGTGTATTCATATCCTTTATTTATTACATTTTAATACCTGAGAAGCACATGAACGCCATAGCCATAAGACCTACAGTGATAAAGGCAATACCAAGACCACGAAGAGGCTTAGGAATGTTACAGTACTCCATTTTCTCACGAATTGCAGCAAAAAGCACAATTGCAACCATCCAGCCAAAACCAGAGCCGATAGCGAAAGCTATTGAATCAGCAAAGCATGTGATAGCCTGTGAATTGTCTGCAGGAAGACCGATTCTCTGCTGCATAAAGAGTGAACCACCCATGATGGCACAGTTAACAGCAATAAGAGGAAGGAATATACCCAACTGGCTGTAAAGAGCAGGAGCAAAACGCTCAACAATCATCTCTACAAGCTGAACAATACCTGCAATAACTGCAATAAAAAGGATAAATGCGAGGAATGTCAAATCAACTCCAAGAATACCATCCGCAGCAAGTACCTTTGTCTGCAACAGATAGTTTACGGGAAGAGTGATTACCTGCACGAATATAACGGCAATACCCAATCCGATAGCTGTCTTTACACTTTTAGATACAGCCAAGTATGAACACATACCAAGGAAAAAGGCAAATACCATATTGTCCACGAAAACCGAACGGACAAGCAAACTAATGAAATGTTCCATAATTATTTTTCTTTACCGTATCTAAAATTATTTTTCCTGTAAACTCTTGTCTTTTGCTCTCTGGAACCATACGATGCATGCGATAAGAATGAACGCAGCAGGAGTCATGAGCATAAGACCGTTATTAATATAACCGGCATCATAGAAGCTCTGTGGGATAATCTGAATACCAAGAAGAGCACCAGAACCAAAGAACTCACGGAAGAAAGCTACAATAACAAGTATCATTGCATATCCCAAACCATTACCGATACCGTCGAGGAACGAAGGCCAAGGCTTGTTCTGCATAGCAAACGCCTCAAGACGTCCCATAAGGATACAGTTGGTAATGATAAGACCGATATATACCGACAACTGAACGCTGACATCGTATGCAAAAGCCTTAAGAACCTCACTTACCAATGTTACCAAAGCTGCCACAACTACCAACTGAACGATAATACGTATACGCATTGGAATTGTGTTACGGATAAGAGAGATAATCACGTTAGCCATAGCAACGATAATGGTTACTGAAAGACCCATTACAATAGCAGGCTCCAATTTGCTTGTAACAGCCAATGCCGAACAGATACCGAGCACCTGCACTGTTACAGGATTTTCCTTAAACAGAGGAGTGTTGAGCGCCTCTTTATTTTTCTTAGAAAAAAGTCCCATTATTTATTCCTCCATTAATTATTTGATTCAACATTAGCATTTGCTTTAAGGTAAGCCTTGTAAGGAGCAATCTTTTCCTTAAGCATTGCATCAACACCGTTACATGTGATTGTTGCACCTGAAACTGCATTAACCTCAACAGCATCATCCTGCACCTTCTTAACTACAGAAAGAGCAACCTCACCGTCTCTGATAACCTGCTTACCGGGGAAACGCGACTGGAACTTGTCTGCCGCAATTTCAGCACCAAGACCCGGAGTTTCACCTGCGTGTGAGAAGTATACACCGTATACAGTGTTGCAATCGTCGTTAAGAGCAAGGTAACCCCAGATACCACCCCAAAGACCATTACCGGTCATAGGAATAATATATTTCTTTTCACCGTTAACCTCTGCTATATAAAGAGGAAGGTTAGAATCCTCTACAGCATCATTTGCAACCTCAAAACCACCATTCTCCTTAACTACATTACCTGTAGCATTTACAACAGGGTCACTCTTGATTACGTTGTCATACTCTGCAGCCGCATCAGCAACATTCTTGATATTGAGAGAAGCAAGAATCTGCTTTTTCTTGTCAAGACGGATATTTTCGTCCTGGATAGGCTTGAGAAGAGATGAAACACCTGCCAAAAGGAATGCCACGATAACGACAACTACTGCTGAATAGATGATAGCATAGATATCGCTGTTTGTATCAAGACCTTTCTTACCCTCTTTTACAGCCTCGAAGTTTGAAGCATCAACCTTACATACCGGACAGGTAGCAGGAGCCTCTTTGCCTTCGTGTACGTATCCGCACACTTTACATACATATTTCTTTGCTGCCATATTCTATCAGTTCTTTTTAGTTAGACGTTTTGCACGTGCCTTCACATTTGACTGCACTACGCAATAATCGATAAATGGAGCTGTTACGTTCATAAGAAGGATAGCAAGCATCATACCTTCGGGATAACCGGGATTCAATACACGGATAAGTATTGTCATTGCACCGATACCGAAACCATAGATGTACTTACCACACTCTGTACGAGCTGATGTAACAGGGTCGGTAGCCATGAATACTGCACCAAAGCAGAAACCACCAAGAAGCAGATGATGCCAGAGAGGCATAGCCTCGGGCAACTTGTCAGCGAATACGAAAAGCATTGCTATACCACCCACGAATACGCTGAGCATAGTCTTCCAGCTTGCAACGCCTGTCAAAAGGAGAATAGCAGCACCAATTGCAATGGCTACAACGCTTGTTTCACCTATTGAACCGGGCATAAAGCCGAACAACATATCGCAAACACCGAGTTCTGCACCGGCAGCACCCATTGGAGCAATATCGTTGGCAACATGCTGAAGTGCTGTAGCACATGTGTAACCGTCAACAGCATTTGCACCCAAGCCAAAGATAGACTCTGTTGCAACCCATACTGAATCACCAGAGATTACGGAAGGATAAGCGAAGAAGATGAACGCACGAGCGATAAGCGCCACGTTGACAATGTTCATACCTGTACCACCGAACACCTCCTTGGCAAAGATTACTGCAAATGCAGTAGCCAAAGCAAGAATCCACAATGGGCATCCGACGGGGACAATCATAGGGATGATGATACCCGATACAAGGAAACCTTCGTGTATCTCCTCGTTCTTCCACTGTGCCACGGTAAACTCGATACCAAGACCCACGATGTAAGAAACGGCAATCTTTGGCAACATGACCAAAAGACCGTACACAAAATAGCTAAAGTCAAAACTGTCAAAAGGAGTTGTAGCCGCAGCTCCATTTGCGATGGCATTCTGAAGACCGATATTGTACATACCAACCAACAATGCCGGCATAAGAGCTATAACAACAAGAGACATGATACGCTTGCTGTCGATAGCATCATGGATATTCACACCACTCTTTGAAGTTTCATCGGGAACGAACAGGAATGTTTCGAAACCGTCGAACAAAGAACGGAAAGCATGGAGCTTGCCACCCTCTTCAAAGTTGGGCTTAACCTTATTCAAATAATTTCTCAAAAATTTCATACGATTGGATTTTATTTTGCATTAAAATTCGGTTGTTGTGTTTCCACTAAACCTCGTATTTAGCACATCTCGGCACGGAGTTTATCCAAGCCTTCGCGTACAATGCGCTGCAACTCAAGCTTTGATGAGTCAACAAACTCGCAAAGTGCAAAGTCCTCGGGCGCAACCTCGTAGATACCGAGCTGCTCCATCTTGTCGATATTGCCTGTTATAATAGCCTTGATAAGATATTCAGGATAGATATCCATTGGGAATACCTTGTCGTACTCGTTTGACATGATCATGTGACGCTCGCCACCCTTGATACGTGCATCGATAGCATACTTACGTTTAGGGAACAACCAGCTGAAGTAGCTACGGCTTGTACTGTACATGCCAAAACGGGGAGCAGCCCAACCGATGAGTTCTGCACCGCCCATAACCTCGGGGATAACAGTAATCTCTGTTGAGAAAGCACCAAGGAAACCCTCGGTAGTAGTCTTTTTGCCTGTCAACACGTTGCCATCGATGATACGGAGCTCGTGATTATTCTCGAGACGGCCTTCAACAAGTGTTGAAATCTGTGCACCAAGAACCACCTTGCTGTACGAAGGATTCTTTACCTCGCTACCTGCAAGCGCTACGGTACGTGTGAAATCCACTTTACCCTTGTTGAACAGACGACCGATGAAGATTACCTCTTCGGCACCGATTGTCCAAACGATCTCGCCCTTGTTTACAGGAGCAGTCTTGTTAATCTGAACACCTACGTTACCTGCAGGGTGAGGTCCCTTGAAGATAGTTGTTGTAACATTCTTTGCAACAAGCAAAGCAGTTGACTTCTGACAAGCGCAGATACCCAAGTGAACGGGAGCGATACGAGACAGTGCATCAAGACCTGTCTGAAAATCCTCTTCGTTGCCTGCAAGGGCATATTCGAAGTTTACAGCAAGAGGTTTTGAATCGAATGCAGATACATAGATTGCACGAGGTGCATCTTTGGGATCGGCAATGACATCATAAGGTCTCTGACGCATAAAAGCGAAGATACCTGCTTTAAGCAAGTCGGCTTTCACCTCGTCGGCAGACAATGAAAGGACATCTTTTGCCTTGTACTCTACAGATTCAAACTTACCGTCTGACTCTACCACTACGCTAAGAACGCGTCTTCTCTCACCGCGGTTAACCGCAACAACTTTTCCGCTCACCGGCGAAACAAATTGCAATTCGGGATTTGCCTTATCAACAAACAATGGCTCACCAGCCTTAACGCTATCCTCGGGCTTAACAACCACCTTTGGAGTAACACGTGTGAAATCAGCAGGCATCAAAGCATAAAGCTTTGCTTCCTTAACCGATGTCATCTCAGCAACCGGAGCACCTTTCAGATTGATATTCAATCCCTTAGAAATTTTTACGACTCTGTGCATATAAATTGAGTTACGTTAATACATTATCCGTTACAAAATTAGAGAAAAATTTCCGCATTTCCACGAATAAGATTTAAATTATTTTAATAATTTGCAGATAAAGTGCAAAAAAAATGAGAGGATACCTCACGATATCCTCTCACATCTATTAAGTAAGTAATTTCTATTATTCTGCTACAGCGGGTGTAGATTCTTCTGTTGCAACAGTAGCCTCTGCTACAGGAGCATCAACCTTCTTTGTAGAACGACGACGACGTGTCTTCTTCGCCTGTGTCTTAGCCATGTTCTCGTTGTAATCAACAAGTTCGATGAAACACATTTCAGCTGCGTCACCCAAACGTGTACCCAACTTGATGATGCGTGTGTAACCACCAGGACGCTCTGCAACCTTTACTGAGATTTCCTTGAACAACTCAGTAACTGCCTCCTTGCTCTGGAGATAACTGAACACTACACGACGAGAATTTGTTGTATCGTCCTTTGATTTTGTAATAAGTGGCTCAACGAACTTCTTGAGTTCCTTTGCCTTTGCGAGAGTCGTAGTGATTCTTTTGTGCATAATCAAAGAAACTGCCATATTTGAAAGCATTGCGTTTCTGTGAGATGCAGTACGACCCAAATGGTTAAAAGATTTCTTATGTCTCATAATTATTCTTTGTCTAATTTATATTTTGAAATATCTGTTCCAAACGAAAGATTCAGACTCTCGAGCAAATCATCAAGCTCAGTGAGCGATTT